>Ga0131853_10008104_pt1 | contig 19110 bp, 16 predicted proteins | sample TergutLab28metaG_FD_92764 | JGI IMG/M metagenome (GOLD analysis project Ga0131853, IMG submission 92764) | Labiotermes labralis P1 segment gut microbial communities from Petit-Saut dam, French Guiana - Lab288 P1 (version 2) (version 2) | ecosystem: Host-associated > Arthropoda: Insects >...
AAAAAGCCAATCCTTTGAACCTATGAAAAGACTGTTTGAAGATATACAAAAACAAATGCAAGAGACCCTTAGAGTTATTCAAGACCTTGACCAACAGATGGCGGGTAAGTTTAGAGGGTAGTGTTGACACCAAAGAAATGAATAGATTTTGGTTAGAGCCGCTGTTTCTGGTTAAAGGAGTAGCGGTTTTTTGGTTGTTGATACTAGGTCACACAGTGTGTTAAGTTGGTTTGTATGCACTAAACACCAATACATAACCACTCTTGCAGACTGCATAGGCGGCGGTCTTATGTGGGGACAGACAGTTGCAGTAATTATAATGCTCCTAGCTTTTAAGGTGTTGAATATGAAGAGCACTCTTCCCATATAGACATTTTGGTCAATGAAAGACATACAATGATAAAAGTAATGACGATTGGAGGCTATAAAATAAAAAGCACCAAAACCCTTAACAAAGCAGCACCTAAAATAATATTATGAAAATAGCAGCGAAATAACATTGTAAAATTTATAGCAATTAATGCATTCGCATTTGGGGTCATTCATTATAGGAAAATGCCCTAAGTATGTATAAAATACAATGAAGTCAATTAAATCTAGGAGGTCAATGTTATGCAAGTAACCCTATCTGACTTGAAGGTGAATGTAGGTAAGTACGTTGACCTAGCAGAAACAACTGATGATATCACAATCGAAATGAATTACGCAGCTTTTCGGGGGGAGGTTTTCAACCACCTCAGCGGTGTGCCTGAGCTGATGACCAAGAAGTCACCAGTTCAAATTCAGTAATCCCTATCAAAAACCCCTTTGAAAATATGATATTTTCAAAGGGGTTTTTGATAGGGATATTCCTTATTACTATTTTTTAAGATACTTATGCAGTGCTTTCACAACTTCATCAAAATCAAATGGTTTTCCAACATGCCCATTCATGCCAGCCTCAAGGCATTTTTCTATATCTTCACGAAACACATTGGCGGTCATGGCAACTATTGGGATATCTTTATCAATTGCACGGATGCGGCGGGTGGCTTCGTATCCATCCATTTCAGGCATTTGCACATCCATAAAAATCATGTCATAAATATCTGGTGCTTCGCTAAATATGCGTACAGCTTCTGCGCCATTTTCCGCACAATCTATTGTAATCGGCTCTAGGAGCGTAAGAACAATTTCGCGATTGACCTCAACATCCTCCGCTAAAAGAACGCGACATCCTGCAAATTGTTCGATATCATTATCCTGCACATCTTCTGACCTTTGTAGATTCATGCTGTAAAGAGTGTTCATTAAGTCCACAACATCAGAAGGGAAGATGGGTTTGAGTAGAGTTTTGGCAACATCCCCCATCGTTGCATCCTCCTCAATCTCGCGCCTTTCAGCTTCAGAAATCAAGTAAACATGCACTTTTTTTGGGTCTTTTCCTTTCAAAGCTTTTGTGAGTTCCATGCCATCAAGGCACAGCATCTTGTAGTCAACAAAATACATATCGTATGCGCCATTTTGTTCCCTTAGCTTCAGTGCATCCTCACTACAAGTCGCCGTATCGCAAGAAACGCCGTATTGTTCTACAATTTCTTTAAAGAATGCCGATACGGCAGGGTCTCTATCAGCCGCAAGGATTCGGGCATTGCTCCAATCAGAAGCAAACTCTTCTTTCTTCTTCGCCCGCTTAACTTTAGCTGTAAAGACAAAAGTCGCACCCGCTCCAAGGCTAGATTCTAGCCATATTTCGCCACCCATCATCTCCACAATACTTTTGGAGATTGCAAGACCCAGACCTGTGCCGCCAAACTTGCGCACCGTGCTGTTTTCAGCTTGTTGGAAGGAGGTAAATAACCTAGATTGCTGTTCAGGGCTTACCCCTATCCCTGTATCAGATACACTAATCTGTATTGTACAAACACCAAGATTCTCTTCGCCCAAAAATTTTGCATCAACACCAATCGAGCCTCCACTAGGTGTAAATTTGACGGCATTAGAAAGCAGATTTGTAATAACCTGAGCCAAGCGTTGGTCATCACCCACCATATATTCTGGCATTTCTCTATCAATAGACACAGAAATTTTCTGGCATTTCTCATCCACGCGGAATGTAGTAACATTTACAACTCTTTGAAGCATTTTTTCAAAATTAAACTCGGCCAAAGATAGCTCAAATTTACCAGATTCTATTTTGGACATATCCAAAACATCATTAATGACGCCCATCAAATGCTTTGATGCATCTTCTATTTTCCCGAAGCAATAGTCCTTGCGTTCCATCTCCGTGGCATATTTGCCAATACCAGTCATGCCGATAATGGCGTTCAAAGGCGTGCGTATTTCGTGGCTCATGTTAGACAGAAAATTGCTTTTCGCCTGAGTGGCAGCCTCTGCCCGAACATTAGCTTCGTGCATTTCGGTATTATCATGTGTGAGCAAAACTATGCCAGTAAGCACTCCGTTATCATCAATGGCAGGCGAAATTTTAATAGAATAAAAATATTCCTTCTCACCATCGGTTTCAAGGTGAAGCTCATGGGTATTTACATCAGCAGATGCATTTTTATAACTACGCAACATGATATTAAGTGCTGCTTGCACTTCATTAGCAAAGCCACCCCCAAACATTTCTCTTATGATGGGTAAAACTGGCTCGCCAGTAACATCACGCCCAGATTTTATTCTCACAGATGATGTGTATAGTAAAACATTTAGCTGAGTGTCCAGCAAAAAAATATCATCAGGGCTATTGTCGCGTAACATCTGGTTATATCGCATTTGGATTTCTTTTTCTCTTTCGTTGAAATCTCGCAAGGATGCGGCTTGCTTATACAGATACATAATGCTATCATGGTCTTTTTTTAGCCTAGCAAACTTGCGTTTTAGTGAATTTAGCTCACTTTGAACAGAGGGTGTCTCCTGTTGATTATTTTGGATATTATTTATTTGATTGTCCACCAGAAGCCCCCTCTCGTTCAGTTATTCTTTAAAAAATATTGTTCACACTAAAATGCACACACAGTAAGTGTCGCATTGTGGAATCGGTTGACCGCCTTGTTGTCGCGGACACTGGTTGGTGCTATTTCGCCAAAAGCATACAGCCCCGATACAGTCAGATTCGGCGGTATTAGATTTCTAACGCGGTCGCCCTCTGCCTGTTTCATATCCGCTAAGAACATGCTGCGCAAGCTGCATGTCGCTATAATAACGGTCGAATATTCATAATCATCCGTTGCATTTACCCTATCCATAAGCTCTTTAATACCTGATTCGCAGGTATTGGCAACATCATTGCCGTCACAGTAAAGCAAGCCTATATAGGAATTTTCTGGAACATTTGCAAAACATGTAACTTGACCCGTTTCTTTATCGTAGGAGTGCAGAGCGCGGGATACAGCAATGCCGTCATTTGCTTCATCACCCTTCATTTCAACAAAAAATTGATAATTAAATAGGGTTTTTGTCTCGTCATCAATAAAAGGAAATGACTTGATATAATCGTATGCTGGCTTGCCTTCTATCTCATGAATGACATTGCCCTGCGATTTCGTCACAAGTCTTTTTTCAAGTGCTTGCCTGCCCGCCAGATGCGCAGTCTGGAATATAGGCTTCACATTTCCAGACAGCAGCAATATTGCTAACCTATCGCCGCCCACCTCGCCATCAAGGTAAACTTGCTGTTTTTGAAACTCAAAATCATCTGCAGCATTAAAGCCAAAAACAGGCACAGAGCCGCACAAAGCGGAAACCTTTTCCAAAATGCTATCAGAATCTATACTTTGCAAAATCGATGTTATGCATATAACCATCTTTGGTTCAGCGGTTGCATCCTGCACTTTAAGATTCTGTAATGCTTTTTGATATGTGTTCTCGATTTCTTTTTCTGGATTATTCGCCATTGAGCCGCTAATAGTGGCAGCAAATAAGCAGTCATCATCCGAAAGCACATGCAACACTACAGCAAGTTCATGGTAACCTTCATTTGTTAGCATTGCTCCTGCCGCCGTTGTTCCGCCAATCACTTGACAGCCAAGCTCACGACTGATGGCTTCTGAAAGCTCGCCAATTTCCATTTCAGGCTGACCATGCAGAATGGCTACAGTATTTTTCCCGAATTTAAGCTTGTCCTTTACTTGGGTTGTTAGTTCCTTTGTGGCGATTGCAATATCATCCAGCTCGTAACTTATAGCTGTTGCCGATTTCATTACCATCCCTCTTTTCTTGATTTTATTTTATACTCAAACAATTCATTTGAGTATAGTGTATATATCTTAACGCATATTTTGTCATAAACACATTCCACATAAAATTATATCACGTATATGATAAGTGTGCAACCAATAATATTTCAATTTTCATTGAGATTATCTTCCTTATGTGCTACAATGATTTTATTAGTAATTTTGAAGGAGGTTATTATGCCAGAACTTCTATCCCCTGCTGGCAACATGCAAAGTGCTGTAGCCGCAATAAATGCAGGTGCAGATGCCATATATGTTGGCGGCAAGAACTTTAGCGCGCGCAATTCGGCGCAAAACTTTACAGATGAAGAACTAGAGCAACTCATAGATTTTGCGACTATCCGTGGCGTAAAAGTGTATGTTGCCGTAAACACATTATATAAAAATGCCGAAATCCCGCGTGTATTAGGCTTTGTTTGCAAAATGCACGCCGCAGGTGCTGCCGCTTTTATTTTGCAAGATATTGGTCTTTCGTATATATTGCGAAATTATCTGCCTGATATCGAAATTCATGCCTCCACCCAAATGACGATTCATAGCACAAATGGCGCAAAATATATGGAAAATATGGGTTTTGCACGTATTGTCTTAGCGCGCGAACTATCCTTATCCGAAATATCCGAAATCAAAAATAACACCAATATAGAGCTAGAAACCTTCGTCCATGGCGCATTGTGCTATGCATATTCTGGTCAGTGCTTGATGTCTAGCTTGATTGGCGGCAGAAGCGGCAATCGCGGCAAATGCGCTCAAATTTGCCGCACAAAGTTTGATTTATTAAAGGGCGATGATGTCGTAAGGTCTGGTTATTTGCTTAGCCCTAAGGATATAAACACCCTTGATATCCTTGATAATATTTCATCGGCTGGAGTTAGCTCTCTCAAGATTGAGGGGCGTATGAAAAGCCCCGAATATGTGTATTTAGTAACCCGCGCCTATAGGCAGATGCTTGATGGCGCGAATATAGATGAAATTGCGCATCAAGACCTTCTTCAAATATTTAATCGTGGTGGCAGTTTTTCCCAGAGCTATTATGATGCATTTTCATCACCAGATATGATGAGTACAGTAACACCAAAAAGCTCTGGCAGAAAGATTGGAACCGTGATTTCTGCTCAAAAAGGTCATTGCACCATAAAATTTTCTTCGCCTATGTTCCCTGGTGATGGCATTGAGATTTGGACTAGCGACGGCAATCATGTCGGCACAGGTATTTCCAAGGAAATTGCAGTAAATTCTAGTGTGCATTTTGCAATTCAGGGCGATATCACTGTCGGTAATTCTGTATACAAATCCTTTGACAAAACCCTTGCCGATAATACAAAAAGAGATATGACAACCACCATACGCAAACAAAAAGTATTATGCGAGATTGAGGTCATCTCAGGCAAACAGGTTTGCATGAGATTGTCTTTGGGCAAGTTAAGCATTGCAATCTATGGAAATGTAGCTCAAGAAGCCAAAAATGCGCCTGTTTCGCGTGAAGAAATTCTAATTCAATTATCAAAAACTGGCAACACGCCATTTGAATTTGAATTTGCTAAAGTAAATATCGGAGAAAATATATTTGTTGGCAAAGCGGAGCTTAACCAATTGCGGCGCACATCAATAGAAAATCTTGAAAATGAAATTCTACGTAATATAAAAAAGCCGCTCGTCAAGCCAGATTTGACATATACAAATGACGATTCTCCTCAATCAAAAAAGCAGAAATTGTCAGTGCAGATAAGTGATATCGCTTGCCTAGATACCATGACAACACATGATGTAGCCCGCGTTTATGTGCCTCTTTCTAAAGAGATACTTTATATGCCCAAACAAAATATGGAAATATTTGTTGCTCTCCCTTTAATCTGCCGCAACGAAACTGAGGATGAAATGGCAACCCTTTTGCCTCTTTTTGAAAAATCAAATATAGACGGCTACTTAGTTTCAACATATGGTCAGCTCGAAATGCTAAAAACCATGCAAACAACTAAGCAAATCATGTTAAATCATACATTTAATATTTTTAATAACTATTCTATGGTTGCCTTTAAGGAATGCGCTGTCACGCTTTCGCAAGAACTTAATGTACAAGAGATAGTTGATTTAAAAGGCAATTTTGAGCTTGTAGTCTATGGTCGCCAAATTTTGATGCATACCCATAATTGTCCTATTGGTTTGTATGATACAAATGGCAAAAGCGGCAAATTTTGCGCCCGTCGCCATTCATCAAGCGGTTATGCTCTTAGAGACAAAATCGGCGTAAACTTCCCGATTTTTACGGACTGCACACACTGCATTTCACATATCCTAAATAGCAAAACTCTCGACACTGCACCAAAGTTTGATGCTGTAAAGTCTACAGGCGCATCATCTTTTAGGCTTATTTTTACTACAGAGGATGCCGCTACCATCAACAAAGTCATTACAAGATATAGGGATATCCTTGATGGTAAGCCCTTGCAGTATCAAGGTCAAGCAGAAGATGTTACATATGGTCATTACTTTAGAGGAGTAGAGTAGGAATCAAGCAGTCCCAAAAAAGCCGCTTCAAACCTTGCATCATCCTCTTTTGTGCGCTTGGTAGGTCCTTTTGTGCGACCACCACCACGCCTTATTTTTCCACCTATATGACGTTCCATGAGCAATCTGTCGATATTTTGATTTGTATACACCAGTCCATTTTGATTAATGGCTCTAGCTCCTTTGCCCAGTGTCATTGCTGCTAAACCAAAATCCTGCGTAATTACAATATCATCACTAGCAAGCAAAACCATTAGCGCGAAATCTACGCTATCTGCCGCTTTGTCTACAGTGATAATTTTGCTGTATCCATCATTTAGTTGATGGGATGTATCAATTAGCATAATTACAGGGATTTGTTTTTGCCTTGCTATAGTGACAACTATTTTCCTAATGCTGGCAGGGCAAGCATCGGCATCTATAAGAATCCGCATAACAATTTACCCCCCCTACCAGTTTTCCGTAGCAAGCCTCTTTTGCAGTTTCTTGAGAATAGCCTCTCGTTCGCGATAGTCAGGTAACACACCTTCAACGAGTTTCCAGAAATCTTTGGAATGATTCATCATCTTGATATGACATAGCTCATGAACTATAACATATTCAACCGCCTTGCGGTCAGCCATTATCAACCTCCATGAAAAATTGATATTGCCTTTGCTAGAGCAACTACCCCAACGTGTCTTGGCAGATGTTATCTTAATGGATGCAGGAGCAACGCCCATAGTCTCCGAAAATTTTTCAGTCCATCGTCTTATATTGCTTTTCGCCAAATCCCGATATATCTTTATGCATGTATTTTTTATCTCGTTAGGATTCATCCCATTTGGCATGTAGAATATTTCGCTATCAAAGCCATAATATTTGCCGTCCTTAGCTACTATGGGGCATTCCTTCCCAAGATACAGAATTTTATCGCCATAATTTAGCTCAAAAGCTTCTTTTTTCTCTATTCGCTCTGTCGATTGAGTCAACTTGCTAGTTATCCAACCTTCTTTGGATGAGACAAATCTCTCTATTTGGCTTTTTGATAATTTATGAGGCGCACGAACCTCCAATCTACCATCTTTGATGTATAGGGCGAGGGTTTTACGCTTGGAGCGTATAATAGTATATTCCGTAATCATAATTGTCCTTTTCTAGGGAGATAGTAATGACCGTCCCCTCCCCTTCTTTACTTTGCAATGCTACCATACCATCGTGATATTCTGCACAATTGAAAGCCCCAACCCTGTCCCGCCAGTTTTGCTTGAGCGAGAACTGTCCGCACGATAAAACCGCTCAAATATGCGCTGATGATGTTCTTTTGGTATTCCAATGAGCCGTCCCTACAATGCTATTGTTGACCATAATATGCCCCATCGCCATGCTTGCGATAAAAATGTTTATCCAAAAGGGTCTTAGGCATTGGAGTATTTGTGTAATGCTTGGTATGATATGCCATAAAGGCAATTTCTTCTAACACTGCCGCATTTTCCACAGCTTTTTTTGCTGATACCCCCCAAGTAAATGAACCATGATTTTTTACCAATGCAGCAGGTGTATGATTTGGGTTTATGCCTCTAGCAGAAAATAGCTCCGTGATAACCCTGCCCGTGTTTAACTCATATCTGTTTCGGATTTCTTCTGGAGACATATCCCTTGTACACGGTATAGCATCCGCAAAATAGTCGGCGTGGGTTGTGCCGTATGGTTGTATATCTATGCCTATCTGCGACATTATCGTCGCCCATATAGAGTGAGTATGAACCACGGCACCGATATCAGGAAAGCTACGATATAGATGAATATGAGTAGCCGTATCAGATGATGGTTTCCATTTGCCGTCAATTACATTGCAATCAAAATCCACAACCACCATATCGTCAACGGTCATGTCGTCATATTCTATCCCAGAAGGCTTGATAACAACAAGTTCTATCTCTCTGTCCACAGCAGAAACATTTCCCCAAGTAAATTTTACGAGCCCATATTTGGGTAACAGCAAATTAGCTTCGCATACCTGTTTTTTTAATTCATCCAGCATAGCTCATCACCCTATCCTTTTAGCTTCCAAGCCAAATCGGCTAAAAGCAAATCTTGCTCCAACTTCGCTGGGTCGGTGTCTTTGCCTATATAAACAAACTCTATTTCCATTATCCTAGCAAAATCCCTCATCATCTCCACATCGCAGTCATAACTAAGTACGGTATGATGCGAGCCGCCAGCCAGTATCCAGCAATAAGCGGCTGCTTCAAGATTAGGCATCGCCTTCCACATCACACGAGCCACAGGGAGATTCGGCATATCCTTTGTTGGCCTGACACATTCGATATCTTGCACAATAAGTCGCATACGCCCGCCCATATCAACAAGGCTTACAACAATTGCCGCTCCCGCCTTGCCTTCAAAAACCAACCGCGCGGGAGGGTTTTTACCACCAATGCCTAAATGATGCACTTCTATCCGCGGCTTATCAATCGCTAGGCTTGGGCATATTTCTAACATATGGCTACCTAGGGTCAAGCCAGATTTTAGGTCATATGTGTAATCCTCCATAAAGGAAGTGCCGCCATCCATGCCCTTTGTCATCACCTTTATTATAGCAGTCATGGCAGATACTTTCCAATCACCTTCACCGCCATATCCATAGCCTTGCGCCATAAGGTTTTGGCTGGCAAGCCCAGAGAGCTGCTCCATGCCATATAAATCTTCAAAGGTATTGTTAAATGCAATGCACTCCTCGCTATCTAGCAGTTTCTTCATAGCAATTTCCATTTTAGCTTGATAGCGAACAGCATCTATATCCTCTGTAAAAAAACTGTATTTCTCTCTATATTCTTTCATTTTCTCATCTAATTCAGTATCAATTACATCATTTATACCCTCTACAAGCAAGCCCACAGGCCAAGTATTCACCTGCCAGCCAAGCTTTATTTGCGCCTCGGTCTTGTCGCCTTCCGTAACAGCTACCTCGCGCATATTATCGCCAAAGCGCATAACTTTCATATTGCGGCTAACAGCAACACCAATGCAAGCCCTCATCCATCTTGCTATTTGTCTTTGCACGTCAGCATTTTTCCAATAGCCTACCACAATCTTGCGTGGCACGCCCATTCTTGCGCCAATAAACCCATGCTCTTTGTCCCCATGCGCACTTTGATGCAGATTCATATAGTTCATGTCGATAGCATCATTAGGGATTTCTTCATTGAATTGTGTATGAAAGTGAAGCCATGGCTTTTGCAATAGCGATAGCGCGTTAATCCACATTTTACTAGGAGAAAATGTGTGGCAAAAGGTGATAATACCTGCACAAGAATCATCATAATTTGCCTCTTTTATATAATCTCTAGCACCTTTTTCAGTTTTTACAATACCACCAAAAACCACCTTCCAAGGTAGCCTACCACTATTATTAAGCTCGTTAATTATCACCTTAGAATTAGCCTCAACTTGCTTTAGTATTTCCTCGCCATATAAAAATTGACTGCCCACGATAAATTTTAATACGTAATCCATAATTAACCCCCTATTTCATCAATAAAATCCTCAAGTGTTTTATCATTGCCATTTACTAGATAGCTAGCAAGTATGGCGCAACCATAAGGACCACCCTCAGCAGATTGCGGCAATTGTTCTATAGGTATCCCTAATTTTTCAGAGAGTATGGTGCATCCCGCTCTGCCAGATTTAAAGAATCCGCCATGACCCATTAGCTTATTCATTTTAACACCTTCTTGTTCAGTTAAAATTTTCATTCCGTCCGCCAAATCATTCACAGCATCCTCTAAGATGTCTCTCATAAATTCAGCAACTCTCCCATTACCTAGTGCAGCTTCATATAGTTTGCTAAACAATTCATCCTTTGGCACAGATAACCCAAACATCTCGAAGGTCTCACCAAACAGTTTAATCCATGGGTCTATTTTTGATGTGCATTCATTGCAATGTATCATTGCTACATCATAACCTGTGGGTGTTGCCACTATGTCTACCTCAGGATAGATTCGCCTCAAAGGCTTGTCCAATACGGTCATAACGAAAATCGATGTTCCTGCGCTTACATTGCCCGTTAGCTTTCTAACGGATTTTGTTGCTACCATACCTGTTCCTGCATCCCCTTCTGGCGGACAAAGAGGTATGCCCTCTTTTAATCCAAGAATTTTCGCACCTTTAGCATTTAGTCTTCCAGCATCTTCACCAGCCTTTAGCACCTTGGGAAATATTTTGTATATATCAAAACCCGACAGCTCTTTAAATATGTTCGCCATATCTAGGTCATAATCGCCATCTTTAATAGGAAAAATGCCAGAAGCATCACCGATACCTATAGCCTTTTCGCCTGTTAGCTTCCAATGCACATAGCCCGCAAGCGTTGTGACAAAAGCGACATCCTTAATATGCAGCTCTTCATCTAAAATAGCTTGATAAAAATGTGCCACCGTCCATCTTGTAGGTATATTAAAACCAAGTTCTTTCGTTAATTCTTCGGAGGCAATCTTTGCATTTTCATTGCGCCATGTGCGAAAAGGCACTAGCAAATTATCATTTTTATCAAAAGCAAGATAGCCATGCATCATGGCAGATATACCAAGTGCGGCAATATTTGATTTATCACCCACTTTTGATACAGAATTTTTTATCCCTGCCCAAACATCATCAATAGAATATGTCCAATAGCCATTTTCATAGGCATTCTCCCAAGTATGCTCTCCAGATGAAGTCACCGCGTCCACATGGTCAATCACAACCGACTTTATCCGAGTTGAGCCTAGCTCTACGCCTAGGTATTTAGTTGCATTATTCATTTTAGTCACCCCCTTCCATTTTATCTCAATCCAAAACATTTTGCAACATACTCTTGTTGACCTAACTGTCGAATTGTGTTATCATTCATGAAATGAGAAAAACAAGAAAAATACAGGGGTGAATCACATGACCAAAGAGCAGCTAAAAAAGAGGATTGATGCGGCGGCAGGGCGAATACCATCTGATGTCGTTATTAAAAACGCCAAGGTAATTGATGTTTTCGGTGGCGAAATTATTAATGGGGATATCGCCATTGTTGACGGGTATATTGTGGGTGTTGGAAGCTACGAGGGGGAGGTAACATACGATGCAAAGGGGCTTTATGCCTCTCCAGGGCTTATAGACGGGCATATCCATATAGAATCCTCATATGTTACCCCTGAGGAGTTGGGGCGCATGATTGTTCCTTGCGGAACAACGACAATAATCGCTGACCCACACGAAATCGTGAATGTTAAGGGCATTTCTGGCTTAGAATATATGCTTGATGCCGCAGAGAAAGTTGCATTGGATGTGAAATACATGCTGCCTTCATGCGTACCCGCCACATCATTTGAAACAGCGGGCGATACAGTGACTGCCGACGATATGAAAAAAACATTCGAAGATGGTCGAGTTTTGGGACTTGCAGAATTTATGGATTACCCTGGGGTTATTAATGCTACGGATTCTGCATTAGAGCGTTTGTTGGCGGCTCATAATGCAGGCGTACCAATTGACGGTCATAGCCCATGCGTGCTTGGCAATGACCTAAATGCCTATACCAGCGGCGGAATTACAACTGACCATGAATGCACAACACCAGAGGAATTGCGGCAAAGGATAGCCCGCGGTATGTATGTACTTATGCGTCAGGGTTCTGCTTGCCATGATTTGGAAAAATTACTTAAAGGCGTTACCCCGCAAAATACGGGGCGTTGCCTGCTTTGTTCAGACGATTTGCAGCCAAAAACAATATTTGAAAATGGACATTTAAATAATCACTTACGTATCTGCATACGCAATGGCTTCAATCCCGTAGATGCAATTCGTATGGCAACAATCAATGCCGCGCAGTGCTATCGCTTAAATGACAGGGGGGCTATTGCCCCTGGGCGGCGTGCAGATATTGTTCTTTTTGATAATTTAGAGGATTTTAAGGCAAGCAAGGTATTTGTCTTGGGTGATTTGGTTGCTGAAAACGGCGCGTATTTGCCCAAGGTGACACGTGCAGATAGCACCGTCATGCAAAGCAGTTTTCGTGTAAAAGATTTTTCGGCAGATAAGCTCAAGCTTACATTAAAAAGTGACACAGTTCACACAATTGAGCTTATCTCTGGTAGTATAATAGCTAAAAAAACTGTAGCAAAAGTAAATCTTGACACATCGGGAGATTTTGTGCGTGATGAGAATGTTGATATTGTAAAAATTGCCGTCGTGGAAAGGCATAAAAACACAGGTAATGTGGCGGTTGCTTTATTACAGGGATATGGTATAAAAGCAGGAGCTGTGGCATTATCCGTTGCGCACGATTCGCATAATATAATCGTTGCAGGTACAAATGATGCGGATATGGCTTTTGCTGTAGAGACACTGATAGCGCAGGATGGCGGCATTGTGTTAGCAAAAGATGGTGTGGCACTCGAAACAATGCTTTTGCCCGTAGGCGGTATTATGAGCGACCAAAGCGGCGAATGGGTAAACGAAAAGTTGCAGTCCATACACCATATAGCTCATAAGGAGCTTGGTATCAGCGGTGATGTAGAGCCTGTAATGACCTTATGCTTTATGTCCTTACCTGTAATTCCTGAATTGAAATTAACAGACAAGGGGCTGTTTGATGTAGCAAAATTTGGGTTTATATCAGTTGAAGTATAAGAAACAAAAAACAGGCGGATTGTACAAACCGCCTGTTTTTTGTTGCAATTTTAATCTACCGATAAAATCCCCACATAGGGCAGGTTGCGGTATTGCTGCTCATAATCCAGCCCATATCCCACCACAAAATGGTCTTCGATGGAAAAGCCTATGTAGTCTATATCAATCGAAAGGTCGCTCCTTCTGCGGCTAGGCTTGTCCAAAAATGTGCATACCTTTAAGCTTTTAGGCTTTTGATATCTCAGATGATAAAGAATATAATCCAGCGTACCGCCAGAGTCCACTATATCTTCAACCACAAGCACATCCTTATCCTTTAAATCCGAGCGCACATCTAGGTTTATACGAACCTTGCCGCTGGATTCCATGCCCTCATAGCTCGATGCCGACAGCACATCAATCTTTACAAATACCTTATCGCTAATCCTGCGCACCAAGTCTGCCACAAACATAATGCTGCCCGATAGTACACAAACCATCACAAGCTCCCTGCCCACATAATCCCGCTCAATTTGCGCGGCAAGCTCGCTCACCTTTGCCTCTATTTCTTCTTGCGAAAACAGTATTTCTTTAATCCTCATGCCCCATCCCCCGTATAGTTGTAGTGTTATTATACGACAGTATATCACAAAATGGTTGGTTTTTCTAGTGGGAAATGTCTGGTTCATCGCTAAATTTTAAGCCTTCTATGTTTAAACTTTTTAGGTGAGCGATGGCTTCGGCGGTGTTTTTAACGAACTTGCCATCGGGTAGCGTCACTTGGAAAAAAGTAGCATAAGTGAAATTGCAGCCCCTTATGTCACTGCCAAATAGGTCTACATCGTTTAAAGATGCAAATAAAAAATCACATATTCTTAAATCGCAACCTGATAAACCAACCCCTCTCAAGCTAGAGAAGCCAAAGTTTGCATTTTGCAGGTCAGCCTTTTCGAAATCAACACGATACAAAGCCGCACCCCCAAAGTTTGCTACGCAAAACCTGCAGTCTGCAAAGTCAACGAAACTTAAATTTGCATCAGCTAAGTCCATGCAACCAAAATCAAACTTCCCTGCTGTATAGATGATTGTTTCGTCATAAAGTCTATTGAAAAATATCTCATTGAAGTTTTTACTCACTAGAGACAAGTCGTAAGGATTACTATTTATCCATTTTATCGCTTCGCCTTCGCTCAAATAAGGCTCATAGACATATCTATAAATACGCATTATATTTGCCAATACGTTAATTATTAAGTTGTACGCAATTTCCCAGCCGCGATTCACCGCAACAGGTTCTTTATCATCTAATAAGAAACCTTCAGTAATGCTCGGCAGGCGTTTTTGCAATTGCTCCAGCTTAGCAAAATTATCTTTTTCGTCCAACTCTTTTTCGCGTAAAATTCGATAATGCAAAAACTCAGCAGTCTTTACATTAAGCCTAGAATGATAAAGCAAATTATATAACCTCTGCCTCACCTCGCCCGAAGCCGCCCAATCAGAATCCGCATTCTCCTCATAAATATCCCACATCTCATAAAATATCTTCTCACACATAAAAAAGTCTCTAATATTATTATGATAAAACTCAACAGCCCCATTTGCATTGTTTCGCTTCCAATAACTACAAAGGGCATGGCAATGCTTCACAACTTCCTTTACATTAGCCTTTTCAATGCCAAGCGTGTCCACTAAATTCATTATCTCATTTTTCGTCAAAAATAATTTTTCATTTCCACTTTTAAACATCTCAAAAGCAATCTCTGCCCCTAGGCGGTATATGTGTTCTTTATTAAGTTCACTAATTGGATGCCTTTTCTTACCATCAGCATCAGGAGCATTATACGCCGTTTCTGATATTTCTTTATAAAATATCTGATGAAACATAGCCCAAGGATTTTTTACCGCATCCTCATTAATGCGCCCCGCCGCAATCATATAAAGAGCCATGGGCGTATCGCAAATGCCAGCAGCTTCATCATCCTCAATATTACTTATATAGTCGAACGCAACTTTCTCGTCAGGATTGTTTTCTGTCGCAACTATATATTTTTCTACCCACTCGCTGCGTTTGTTCTTACCAAAATGCATCAGCTCGATATGCGCTTTCGCAAAATCCACCTTGGGTACATCAAGGTATTGCGGGCGCGTTGTTAAAATCACTTTGCAATCACTAAGCAGGTCGTACAAGTCATGGATATACCCACTCACCTTATTAGAAATGCCTTCAATCATGCACAATTCATCAAACCCATCCAAAATGACAATAGACCCATTATGCATCTCTTGAAATTGTCTGGCATTTTTGATATTAATATACTTTAAAATTGATGAATTCATAGAATCTTTATTAAAATCTGCAATAATATCCCTAAGACGCACGCATACAAGCTTGCGCCCTCCTAAAATATTTCGCTCATCTTCATTTTCATGCAGGTGCGCAAGATGCGAAACCAAACTGCTCTTGCCTAGCCCAGCACTACCTTCTATAAACATAAAATTAGGGCATCCCCACCTGTCGTCATCAATAAAGCCTTTTATTCGCTCCAAAACATCTGAGCCTTGCTCATCATTTTCTCGGTATTCATGGGTCACAAATAGCTTTTCTAAACTAACGCCGCCCACATCCCTGTGCAAAAACAAAATTTCTTTATAGTTATTAGCGTATAGCTGGTTGTCGTTGTGCATAGCATTTTCTTTTTGTTGGTTGTTTTTTATTTCTTTAACATCATCTTTTAGCTTCTCAATTTCTTTATGTATGTTTTTTACATCTTCTTTCACTTCAGAAATTTTGTCGAGAGCAATGATTGCAGCATCCATATTCTTTTCAAGCGTATCCGCCAACAAGAACACAAGACCATTAAGGTCATTATTCGTTAATATCTCCGCTTCAAGATTACTATCGCGAGAAATGGCATCATATATTTTCTTACAAAGCTCATCAGATAAAGGCTTCTTTGTGTCAAGATTTGCAAGTAAAGGCTCTATCTCAGACCATGCTCTACCAATAAGCTCCGCTTTATTAGTCGGAAGTTGCTCTGTCAAAATTCTGTAAGTCTCTTTTATTGACACTTTAATATCTACTTGATTTTGAAGATACGCGTTCTTTTCAATTATTCCGTTTTGCTCCAATATCATCAAAATAACATCAAGTATCGGCTCAGCTACTTTCAAGCCAGAAAATGCCGAAATGAATTTAACCAAGACTTTTAATGCTATATAGGTTGTCCCAGCCGAAACATCATTTTTCACCACAATTCACCCCTTTCATAATAAAGTATATGACAAACAATTCCAAAAGTCAAGTTTTATAGACACTTATGAGTTAAATTTTACAAAACATAAACCCCGCTAACCATGACAGTTAGCGGGGTTTATTCTATTGCGGAGGCAGGATTTGAACCTGCGACCTTCGGGTTATGAGCCCGACGAGCTTCCGGACTGCTCCACTCCGCGGCAATATTAAGGAAATATGGGAGGTAGAGGATTCGAACCTCTGAAATCGTCGATAACAGATTTACAGTCTGCCCCCTTTGGCCACTTGGGTAACCTCCCATAAGTAAGGCTAGTGAATGCTCACTAGCCTAGGAAAAAGCCGATATTCGGACTCGAACCGAAAACCTGCCGATTACAAGTCGGCTGCTCTGCCAATTGAGCCATATCGGCGAATTAACCACTCAGATATTGTATCATATCCAAAACCAAAATGCAAGCATTATTTTCAAAAATTTCAAACTTTTTTATTTCTGTATTCAGTATACTCTTGCCTAGTAAGCTTATAGTACAAATCCTCGTCATCAGAAAACCCCAAAGAAAAACCAGTCTTTTGAAATACATGCCTGCTTCTCTCATTGTAGTCAGAAATCACGGCATATAGCACATCAGTCTGCTCTGCGATAAAAGCATGGTCAACAAGGGTGTTTACCACTTTAGAACCAAGCCCCCTGCCCCAATATTCTTTCTCGCCTATTAAGATATCGATGCGCCTTATATCAGTTTCAGCAGAATGAGCCTGCAAAGCTACCTCGGTATTCATTTTTGCCAACAAACATTCGCCGACAATCATACCATCATATTCTATCGCAAAAGCATAACCCATACTAGAAATCAAGCTATATATGCGGTTGACCTCATTTTCATCCCTATACTCTTCTTTCGAGCCATCAAGCATCAGCAACTCAGAGTCAGCATTCCATTTGTATAACAAAGGTAGATGCATATCGCTTAGAGGTATCAAAGTAACATCATTGCCATAAAGAGTTATATCATGGGGTTTAATAACGCTCATACCATACCCTGCCTTCTATCAAATAGATTTATTTTTTCAATGTTCATGCAACAAGTATCGTCAAATTCCATGACAACAATCCAAGGCATAATACTTACCATAGCCATAAAATCATCAAAACTATATGTATTGTCGTAGTAATTGATAATTACAGAAAGAGCCGTTCCATGTGTCCCTATGACAATATTTTTGCCACCAAAACGCTTTAATGCATTATTTAGCGCAACAATATTCCTACCCTGTGTATCTTTTAGGTTTTCATTGCCAGCCTCTGTATATGAAAAATCCATCCACTGTTTTTCCGCAAAGCTAGCAAAATCATCACGCCAAACATTCTTGCGCTCCCGAAAATCTTCTATAATTTCAATTTCAATCCCCGCAAGTCTGGCAAAATCAGCAACGGTATCCACAGACCTAATAAATGGGCTAGACAGCACAGCATTAATTTCTTTATCCCACAGAAAATCAGTAACTAGGACGCAATCTCGCAAGCCTTTTTCGGTAAGCGGTCTCAACCTTTCATCCCGAACGCTAGTATCAGATTCGGCATGGCGTATAAAATACACTTTCGTCATTATTCTAAGCCTCCCACCAAAAACTCAACCGCTGACTCCATCAATATTCCACATACGGGAAAGCCCAAGCAGACGATATCGTATATCACTGTCATTCATGCCTTCGTGTCTCGGTTCGTTTGTGAAAACACCATTACCTATATCGTTAAAATAAACAGGGGCGTTCGTCCTGTCCAGAGGTTGGATTGCTTGAAAACGCGACAGTTGCTCGAATAGCGACCATCCAAGATAGGACTCGTTAATCCAACTCAAGTCAGACATTTGACGGAAATCGATTTCACTTTCATCGATGACTTCAAGGTTACGGAAGAAAAAATATTAAGGTGATATTATCAAGATGCGCACCCATGAACGAAAGCCATCTGAGTGAGTTCAGTTGCGGAATAAAAGAGGTACTCACATTCACCCCTACAATTGACACATGATGATTTCCCTATCCGTCATCACCCAAACCCACAAGCCAGTCATAGAGTATGTTGTTTACGTCATTGTTATCTACAACTCTTCATCCCAACACATCTTACCAGTCAGAAAAACTGGATGCGTATACTTCGCAAACACCCAAACCTTAGCTAGCTTTGCTAGATTTTCGTTGCGTATTGATGTCGTATCTAGTATAGTGTCAGATTGTCGTTCTCATCCACCACAAGCAACGAGAGCTATCATCAAGATAAGCGTTATAGAAAAAATCAATATTTTTTCATAATAATATATCTTTAAAAAATTCATGAACACAAAACACAAAAAAGCACAAGCATGTCCTGTGCCAAAATCTCTATTCAACCCCCCAACCCCTCAAAACCAAACACAAGAATAGTATTCCAATTATCTCATCAACCAAACAATATCCAATCTTTCATACATACATTCGTTTCATCTCATTGCTTTTTCA
>Ga0131853_10008105_pt1 | contig 19110 bp, 15 predicted proteins | sample TergutLab28metaG_FD_92764 | JGI IMG/M metagenome (GOLD analysis project Ga0131853, IMG submission 92764) | Labiotermes labralis P1 segment gut microbial communities from Petit-Saut dam, French Guiana - Lab288 P1 (version 2) (version 2) | ecosystem: Host-associated > Arthropoda: Insects >...
GCCGGCGCCGAGGTTACCGAGCTTGAACGTACCGTAATGGTCGTTCGTCAGGCCGATCGTCGCATGACGGCTGAACAGCGGGCCTTCAAGCGAGCCATTCATCGTGTTGATCTGGCTTTCGAGCTGGAAAATCGCCTTCGTGCCGCCGCCGAGATCTTCCGAACCCGTCAAACCCCACCAGGAGCAGCCCCAGTTACCGGTCGTCGCGCTAAACGCATGGCCGCCAGGGATGCCGGTTTCGTATTGAAGACCGTTATCGATACGACCGTACAGCGTGACACTGCTTTGTGCATGCGCGGCTGCGGCCATGGCCAGCAACGACAGCGCCAGAACTTTCTGCTTCATTTCTTCGTGCTCCTAATATTATGGAATGTCTGACATCGCTTTATCGAGTTTCCCCTGTCGGTATCTCAACCGCAGCAGTCCAACGAAATGTCCTCGTCACATTTCGAGGCAATTCTAAGATGCGTTTCGCGTTACGACGGTCAGGGAAAACGCTGTCAAAAAATGGTCTTGCAAGCGCTTTCATACTGCAGTAGAGCGCATTTTGTAGCCACAGCGTCATGGTCATATCGCCATCGACTCCCGATGAATTCGTTGAGTGCGAAGCACGTTTTTCATCGCTGTGCGAGAATGGACCGCACATATCCGGCTACGAGCACAAGAAAAAAATTTTGAGGCGTTGTCCCGATGCGACAGTGCCTGCGAAAAAACAACAACCAAACAACAACGAAACAACAACAGCTCGCGGCGCGGACGCTCCAACACTGCTTGTACCTGGTTGTCCGCTGCAGACTGCGCGACTCCGCTTCCCTCCATGCGGCCTCTATCGTTGCCTGCACGTGCCCCCGCTTCCGCGTCATCCATCGCCGGATGACGCAGGAAGAACAGGCGCCGGAATGCTCCGGCGTCCGGTGTTTGCCGATAAGGAGGTAAATATGAAAGCTGTTCTTGCTTCGTCTCTCGCATTGGCAGTCTCTTGTGTTGCAATGGCCCCCGCCGCTCATGCGGACGCGAGTCTGGCGCGCCAGGTGTACAGCGCGGCAGCGCTAAGAGGGGTCCAGCACTCCCATATGTTCGTGTTGACGAACGGAAGCGATGTCACGCTCGTCGGGTGGGTGAACAGTTTCGAGCAGGTCTCGCTGGCGGGCGATGCGGCGCGCAGTGTGCCCGGCGTCACGTCGGTCACGAACTGGGTCACGCGCAACGAAGGTGGCTCTGACCACTAGCCGGTTCAACGTCGCCGGCGTCACGATCGGCGCACACGCGAACGGCCGGATCGCCCCACAGGGCGTCCGGCCTTTTTCATTTGTGGTACGAAACGCATTACCTGTCCCCCGGTACGCGTTACCAGACCGTTTCGACGTGCGCGAGCTCGCGCAAGCGCGCATCGGGTGTCACGAGCCGCGTGCCGAAGGTGCGCGCCGTGGCAACGATGAGCCTTTGTTCGCAGGACAATTCGCGTGAAAGCGCTGCCGCTCTGAAAGAGATTTCAAGGTCCACCGGCACCATCTTCACGTACTCGACCGAAACGATGGTGGACAACCAACTGCGCGTGTCCATCGAAAGCGTGAGGCGGCCGTCCTCGACGAACTGCATGATTTCAAGCACGCTGATCATCGAGACGAGCATCTCGCCGCTTTCCTGTTCCTGATCGATCGCGGTCCGGGCGGCCGGTGTCAACGCATCGTCGCCACTGAGCCAGTAGATCAGCGCGCGCGTATCGACCGCGATCATCACGCCTCCCGAGGTTGCGAAATGAGCGCGGGGGCGGCTTCAGCATTGAAGTGGAGGATCGAGCCGCGCAGTACTTCGAGTGGATCGCGGCGCCGGTTTCGATAGGGACGTATTTCTACGGTGGGATGGCCGCGATCGGTGACCACGACGCTTTCTCCGAGCATTTCGACCTGCCTGAACAACTCACAGGCCTTCGCCTTGAATGCAGCCTTCGATACTCTCTTTTCCATTGCCTCTCTCCACCCACAAGAAATTCGTCCGTCGCTTTTTAACCGGGCGGTATGAAAACCGCCGGTATTCTGTTTATTCGGACTACGAGATAACGTTCAACCCACCGCCACCATCCGCTGCGTCACCGGAGCCAGTTCGATCGCGTCGCCTTGCGAATCGAACAGCGTCACCGCCGAGGGCGTCGCTTCCAGACCCACCGGGGCGCCCACGTCGAGATTGGCCGCGCGGCCGTCCACGCGCACTGCAACGGTCTTATCCTGGCCGTACACGCGCACGTGCACGATCGACACGTCGCCGAGATGCTCGATGAGATCGATCGTCCCGCCAATGCCGTGTTCCGGCGAGACGATCGACAGATGCTCGGGACGCACGCCAATCGTCACCTCGACACCGGCTTCGCAGGCGGCCCGCCCTGCCAGAGCGATGCGCGCCGCGCTGCCCGTTAGCTCGAAGACAGTCTGCGTATCGTTGCGCGACACCACATGCCCCGGCAACAGATTCATCTTCGGCGAACCGAGGAAGCCGGCGACAAACAGATTCGCGGGCTTCGCGTAGAGTTCGAGCGGCGCGCCGATCTGCTCGATGCCGCCTTTGTTGAAGACGACAATCTTTTGCCCGAGCGTCATCGCTTCGACCTGATCGTGGGTCACGTAAATCATCGTCGTACCGAGTTCGCGGTGCAGTTTTGCGAGTTCGATACGGGTCTGCACACGCAATGCGGCGTCCAGATTCGACAGCGGTTCGTCGAACAGGAAGATGCGCGGCTTGCGCACGATCGCACGGCCGATGGCCACGCGCTGGCGTTGACCGCCCGACAGCGCACGCGGCTTGCGATCGAGCAGATGCGTGATCTGCAGGATCTCGGCGGCACGCCCCACGGCCAGGCGGATTTCGGCTTTGCTGATACCCGACAGGCGCAGCGAAAAGCCCATGTTCTCTTCCACGGTCATGTGCGGATAGAGCGCATAGTTCTGAAACACCATCGAAATGCCGCGATCTCGCGGCTGGAGATCGTTGACGCGCACGCCGTCGATGAGAATGTCGCCACCGCTCACCGATTCGAGGCCGGCGATCATCCGCAGCATGGTCGATTTACCGCAGCCGGACGGACCGACAAACGCGGTGAATTGACCATCCGGTACGTGAAGATCGACGCCGTGAATGACTTTCGGCCCGTCGCCGTAGGCCTTTTCGACATTGCGCAATACCAGTTCGCCCATTTCCTGTCTCCTCATGTTCCTCTATGCCCAGCCCGCATTTCACGGGCTGCGGCTACGGCCCTCGTCGCTGTCAAAGCCCTCGCCGGGACGAAGGGCCGATGCCCGGATCAAGTCTCCAGGGCGCTGGCTCGCGCAGTGTGTTGCGCCGTGTTTTGCGCAATCACGTCCCGGTACCACAGAGCACTGTCTTTGAGCGTGCGCTGCTGGCTCGCGTAATCGACGTACACCATGCCGAAGCGCTTGTCGTAACCGCTCGCCCACTCGAAATTGTCCATCAGGCTCCACGCGAAGTACCCTGCCACGTTGACGCCCTTGCGCGCCGCATCCGAGAGCGCGGCGAGATGCCAGTCGTAGAAGTCGATGCGAGCCTTGTCATGAACGCGGCCGTTTTCCAGCGTGTCCTTCACGGCGCAGCCGTTTTCGGTGATGTACACCGGCGGCAGCTTGTACTCGGCATTCAGGCGCGTGAGCAATTCGGTCAGACCCTGGGGATAGACTTCCCAGTCCATGTCGGTGAAACCGAGCGCGCCCGGCGGACGCGGCTGGCCCGACGCGGCGGCGAAAATACGCGTGTAGTAGTTGATGCCGAGGAAATCCATCGGCGTGCGAATGATGTCGAAATCGCCTTCGCGAATCACGCCTTGCGGGCCGTTTTCGCCATAGAACGCGAGCGCTTCGGCCGGATATTCGCCCTTGAACAGCGGGTCCATGTACCAGCTCACGAACTTCGAATATTCCAGCGATGCGGCAGCCTGGTCTTCGGCCGAATCCGTTGCGCCGTGTGCGGGCGACTGGTTCAGCACGATGCCCAGCGGCGCCTTCACGCCATCGGCGCGCAGTGCCTGCAGCGCGAGGCCGTGCGAGAGCATCAGATGGTGCGATACTTCCGCGGCCTGCTTGAGCGTAGCGTTGCCGGGCGCGAAATAGCCGGTGGCGTTGCCGAGCCATGCGGTACACCACGGTTCGTTATGCGTAGCAATCGAAGCGACGCGGTCGCCGATCACCTGGCCGATCTTGCGTGCGTATTCGGCGAAACGATACGCGGTGTCGCGGCTTTCCCAACCGTTCTGGCTGTGTTGCAGCGCAGCCGGCAGATCCCAGTGATACAGCGTCGCGAACGGCTGCATGCCGCGCTTGAGCAGACCGTCGACGAGGCGCTCGTAGAAGTCGAGCCCCTTCGCATTGAACGCGCCACGGCCGTCCGGCTGAACGCGCGGCCATGCGATCGAAAAGCGATACGCCTTGAGGCCGAGGTCGGCCATCATGTCGAGATCCTGCTCGAGACGATGGTAGTGATCGCAAGCCACGTCGCCGTTTTCGCCATTCACGACCTTGCCCGGAACCTGGCAGAACTCATCCCAGATCGACGCGCCACGGCCGTCGTCGCGTGCAGCTCCTTCGATCTGATAGGAACTGGTTGCGACGCCCCAAACAAAATCCTCTCCGAATTGGTAATTCTTCATTAGATATGTAGTCCAAAGTTGGTTCACCGGAGGCGGGTTGTGCCTGCCTCCAGACGTTCGGTGTCAGGCCTTCACGGCGCCTGCGGTCATACCGTCGATCAAACGGCGCGAGGTAAAAGCGAACAGGATCAGCAGCGGCAACACCGCCACCGCCGAGCCGGCCATTACCGCGCCCCAGTCCGAATTGGTTGGACTTTGCAAAATCCGCAATGCGAGCGGCAGCGTGTACATCGAAGGCGAGCGCAGCACCACGAGCGCCGACAGGAAGTTATTCCAGGCCTGAATGAAGCTGATGAGGCCCAGCGTTCCCAATGCCGGCCCGAGCAGCGGCAGCACGACGGTCCAGTAGATCCGCAGTTCGCCGCAGCCGTCGATGCGCGCCGCTTCGATCAGTTCGGGCGGAATGGCGCTCGAAATGTATTGGCGCATGAGGAACACGCCGAGCGCGGCAGCGGCGCCTGGCACATACAGCGCGCGCGGCTGGTTGATCCAGCCGAGCAGGTTCATGGTCATGAACGTCGGGATCATGCTCAGGAACGGCGGCACGAGCATGGCGGCCATCGCGATCGCGAACAGCGTCTTCTTGAAGCGGAACTCGTACATCGCGAACGCATAGCCGGCCATCGACGTGACCAGCAAGGTCAGGATGGTCTGCATGATCGATGTGTAGAAGCTCCAGCCGAGATTGCGCCAGAACGGGATGTGGTTCATCAGCGACGTCATGTTGTCGAAGAATGCGTGACCGAACCACAGCGGCGGCGGCATCGAGAAGATCTCCGAACTCGTATGCGTCGCGAACACGAACATGAAGTAGAACGGCGAGAACATCAGCACGGCGCCGGTCAGCACGATGGCATAACCGATGTAACGTCCGCGGTTGGATGAGCGCGTGGTCATTTTCCGGCCTCCTTCATGCCGCTGCGATTGAAAATGCGCGAGTTGAGCCACATGAGTCCGGAGATCGTGATGAACAGCAGCCACGCGATCGAACTGGCGGTACCGAAATCGCCGTCGTGGAATGCCGTGCGATACATGTAGACCGCGGTGGTCAAGCCCGACTGGCCGGTGCCCATGCCATCGTTGGGCAGCAGGATGAACGGCTCTTCGAACAGTTGCAGACCGCCGATGATGGACAGCGTCACGGCGAGGAAAATCATCGGCTTGAGCAGCGGCAGGATCACGAGCCGGAATTGTTGCCAGCCGTTTGCACCGTCGATCTTCGCGGCTTCATAAAGCTCGGTCGGAATCGTCTGGAGTGCAGATAGATAGAGCACGGTATTCCAGCCGACGTAGCGCCAGAAGATCACGACCGACACCGAGGGCTTCACGAAAGTGGCGTTATACAGCCACTCGATGCGGTGAGTGGGCAGAATCCAGTGCAATCCCGGCACTTTCGCGAGTTCCGAAATGGCGAGATTGATCATGCCGTAGTCGGTCGAATACAGCGACGAGAAGATCAGCGCGATCGCAACGCTCGACGTGATGAACGGCAGGAAATACAAGCCGACGACGAGATTGCGCCAGCGGCGAAAACAGGTCTGCAGGAAGAACGCGAGCGGCAGTGCGATCAGATGCTGGGGCACGCCCGAAGCGATCGCCATGTAGGCCGTGTTGTAGAGCGACTTCCAGAACCACGAATCGGTCAGCGTGAACGTGTAGTTCGACAGGCCGACCCACTTCATGCCCGAGAGGCCCGAGGTCGCGTCCCAGCTCTGGAATGAGAGGAACAGCGAAAACAGCAGCGGAAACGCGATGAACGCGGCAAACAGCAGAAAGAACGGTGCAACGAAAAGGTAGGGCGCGGCTTTCACCGGGTCCGCGAACAGCCGGCGGCGCGCACCTGGTGCGGGAAACGCTTTGGGCGGCTCCAGCACGGTTCCCTCGGATGGGGTAATCAAACGGCTCATGTTACGACTCCGACCTGTCTGGTGCGGTCGGCCGCCCGTTCAACCCGCCAACGAACGGACCGGCCGCACCGCTTTCCTTTCGGAAAATGCACGGATGAAGGTGTGTTTCCATCCGTGCGCTGACGGCATCAACTACGAATCAACCGCGAATCAACTTCAAATCAACGGCGGATGCGGTGCAGGATTTCGTCTTGCGCTTCCTGCAGGGCGGTGTGGATGTCTTCGCCGTTGTTGACGACCTTGTCGAGTGCCGAGTGGACGGCTTCTTCGGCGACCTGGTCATAACGGCTGCGCTGGATCGACGGGATGTGGGCAGCCGCATCACGCCAGATCAGACGCGCCTTCTGGCCGCCGAGGAACGGCACCGGCTGGGCGTAGAAGTCCGAGGTCTGGGCCGACAGCAGCGCCGGGAACGCGTCGATCGACTCGAACGAATTCAGCTGGATGTCCTTGCGCGTCGTCATGAACTTGATGAATTCCCATGAAAGCGCTTTCTGCGTAGCTTTGACCGGAATCGCGTAGAACGTACCACCGAACGAAGCATAGGCTCCATCCGGCAGGTTCGCGGCACGCCACAGGCCCTTCGTGTCCGGTGCGAGCCAGCTCGAGAGGTGGCCGCCGAGCCATGCGCCCATCATCTGCGTGGCGATCGTGCCGCGCTTGAAGCCTTCGGCCCAGTCGTTCGACCACGGCGTGACCTTGGCGTCGAGGCCCAGATCGCGCGTCTTCTTCGCGAGTTCGAACGCGCGCACGAAGCGCGGCGACGTGACAACCGGGTTGCCCTTCTTGTCGAAGTACACGCCCTCGCCTTCCTTCAGGTTGGCGCGCACATAGATGTCTTCGATATCGAGTGCATTGGCGAGCAGATAAGAGCCCGTGGCCTGCTTGATCTTCTGGCCGGCCGCGAGGTACGAATCCCACGACTTCGTCAGATCGGCTTCGGTGACGCCGGCCTTGTCGAGAATGTCCTTGCGGTAGAACAGCGTGCCCGGACCGATGTCCGACGGCATCGCGACGATCGCGCCGTTATCGGTCGTGACCTGCGAGAACGTGTAGTGGATGAACTGGTTTTCGTACTGGCCTGCATTATAGGGCGGCTTCGACAGGTCTTCGAGACCGCCACCCGCCGCGAAACGCGCAATATAGCCCACTTCAACCGCCATCACGTCCGGCAGATCCGAGCCGGTCGCGAGGGCCGTCGTCATGGCGTTGTGGTGATCGCCGATCGCCAGTGCCGTCACCTTGATGTTGACGTCCGGGTGCAGCTTGTTCCACTCAGGCAGTGCATCTTTGATCGCCTGGTCGAGCTTCGGATACACCGCAACCCGCAGCGTGGTGTTGGCATGAGCGCTTGCCGCCGCGAGGCCGATCAGGGCCGAAGTGGCAAGCTTCGAAAAGCGATGTTTCATTAACGTCTCCTATGTCGCAAGCAAGTGCATCTTTTTTGGGAACTACACGTTTGAAAGCGCTTTCACAAAACCTGGCGGCTTTCGGCCATGGCGGAAGACCCGCCGCATTCGTCGTTCAAACGGTGGATACGGCTTTCGCTTCGAGCGCGCCCGGCGCACACGTGGTTTCCCGCACGATGAGACTGAGCGGAACCGCATTGCGGGTCACGGATTCTTTGCGAATCAGCTGCATGATGGCATCGGCGGCCTGGCGGCCGATGTCGTAGATCGGCTGACGCACCGTCGTGAGCGGCGGCGTCAGGTATTGCGAAGTGGGTACATCGTCGAAGCCGACGAGCGAAACGTCTTCGGGCACACGCAGGCCGCGCCGGTAGAGCGCGAGGCGTGCGCCATAGGCGGTCTGATCGTTCGCGCAGAACACGGCCGTGAACGTGACGCCGCGATCGAGCAGCCGCTCCATCGCGACCACCCCGCCGGTTTCCAGGAAATCGCCCTGCTCCGTGCGGATCGCGTCGAAGCCGATGCCGGCTTCTTCGAGCGCCATACGGTAGCCGACCAGACGCTCGAGCGCGTCGGTGTGGCTGCCGGGGCCGGCGATAAACGCGATCTTGCGATGGCCTTGCTCGATCAGATGGCGCGTCGCATCGAACGCGCCCTGCACGTTGTCGATCGGAAACCCGGCCAGCGAGACGCTGTCACTGAGCGCGCGGCCGAGCACGACGATCGGTGTCTGCCGCGAGAATTCTTCCAGGCAGGTCTCGTCGAGCTGACCGTGCAGGATAATGATGCCGTCCACGCGCCGCGCAATGAACTCTTCGATGCGCGAGCGCTCTTCCTCGACATTCCAGCGGCTGCTGACAAACACCGGCGTCAGGCCCGACACGTTGAGCGCGTCTTCGATACCGCGCAGCCATTCCGCGTAGAACGGGCTGGCGATCGTCTGGGTGAGCACGCCGATCGTGTTAGTCTTGCCGCTCGCGAGACCGCGGGCGAGGACGTTCGGACGATAGCGGAATTGCGCAATCGCCTGCTCCACAGCCTGCCGCTTGGCGGCCGACACCCGTACCGTGCCATTGAGGATGCGCGATACGGTGCTCGGCGAAACGCCAGCCGCACGCGCGATCTCTTCGAGCGTGACGTTGGGCGGAGTGGGGTCATTGGCTGTCATGAGCCTGGACTTTACGCTTCATGAAAGCGCTTTCAAACGAGGGGAAACCCTAAACCGGCGAATCGATGCTTAAAGTTGCCGATCGGATACGCAAACGTGTGGTTTGCAAACTGACAACCCTGAAAACGCGAACACCCCCGGGCGCCGCAGCGCGCGAGGGCCTTGCTTGCATCGGACGATGAGCGGCTAAGCCAGGCGCTTAAGCCAAACCGTCAGGCAGCCGCGGGCAATGCGGCGGGCAGATGCATCTGCAGATACGCCTGGAACTCGTCCCGCACTTCGGGGTGGCGCAGGGCGAACTCGACGGTGGCCTTCAGATAGCCGAGCTTGCTACCGCAGTCGAAGCGCGTGCCCGTGTAGCGATAGGCGAGCACCTGCTCTTCCATGAGCAGCGATTCGAGGGCGTCGGTAAGCTGAAGTTCGCCGCCCGAGCCAGGCTTGAGCGAGCGCAGGTGTTCGAAGATCGTCGGCATCAGCACGTAACGGCCCACCACGCCGAGATTGGACGGGGCCGCATCGGGCGCGGGCTTCTCGACGATGCCTGAGAGCTTGAAGACGTCTTCCTCCCACTCGCGTCCATCCACGACGCCATACGAGGCGCTGTGCTCACGCGCGATCGTTTCGACCCCGACCACGGAGCTGTGATAGTGGTTGAACACGTCCACGAGCTGTTTCATGACCGGGGTCGGACTGTAAAGCAGGTCGTCGGCGAGGATCACGGCGAACGGGCTGTCGCCCACGAGCTTCTCGGCGCAGAGCACCGCGTGACCGAGCCCGAGTGCCTCGGCCTGACGCACGTAAAAGCAGTCCACGTTGGCCGGTTTGATGCTGCGAACGAGATCGAGCAGCTTGTCCTTGTGACGCGCTTCGAGTTCGGCTTCGATCTCGTACGATTTGTCGAAGTGGTCTTCGATGGCACGCTTGCTGCGGCCCGTCACGAAAATCATCTCCGTGATGCCCGCCGCGATCGCTTCTTCGACCGCGTACTGGATCAACGGTTTATCGACGATCGGCAGCATTTCCTTCGGGCTGGCCTTGGTCGCCGGCAAAAAGCGCGTCCCGAGGCCTGCTACAGGAAATACCGCTTTGGTCACTTTCAGCATGATGTTCATTCCCAGTTCGATCGTTTGAATTGCGGCCTCGCAGCAAGGCAAGCCCGACGTCCCCGAGGGTATTTGGCCCTGCATTTTTTATAGGTTTGAAAACAGCCCGAATCCCGCCTCGCCGGATTTGACGAAAAAGCACGCGGAATTCGCACGAGGGAGGTTGGCGGATCGCTTCGGAATGTCGTTGCGCCCGCTGCGTGGGCGGCGTGGATATCCGGATCCGCCATCGTAATCGCCCATGTCGGGCGATAGCAATCCACGTTTCAAATGATGCAACGCATCTGTTTGAAACAGCGCGCCGAAATTATTCGAGATCGTCCACGGTGGGCATCTTTCCGGGGCGGGCCCGAACGCGTCGGATCGGCTCATTTCTCAGCGCTTCACGATATGCGGATATCGCAACCAGTACCAACAGTACGGCAATGCCGGCAAGCAAATGCAGATTCATCGAAGTCTCCAGCGAACATGTCGGTCCACTCCAAAACTAACATCACAAATTAGGGAAATAAATCATTACGGTTAATTCGAATTTATTTCAGCCGTGTTTTGGAAAATTTTCAATTCGGCATGCGATTTTCGGGTCGATTCACTGATTACATTTCGTAAATCTTTCGCATAATTTTTCGAGGGCACCCGACTATCATCTCCCGTAATACAACCACATTCATAACGATGAGCGACCCGCCAATCAAGAACGTTTTGCCTGCCGCAACTGGCATGCCCGCCCTGCCCGCCAATGCTTCGGTCTCCTCTTCGGGGCCCTCCACGAGCGGGCTCGCCAGCGAGCGTATGATCGATGCGTTGCGCGGTTTCGCGGCGCTATTGGTCGCCTATTTCCATTGCCGCCAGATTTCGTGGATCGGCATGGAGGCGTTCCATCGCTATCACATGCCGCTCTGGCATCCGGGTGCGATCGCGGCATGGCTCACGCTGCCCGTGGCATGGGGATCAGCGGGGGTGCCGATTTTTTTTGTCATCAGCGGCTACTGCATTCATCGAAGCAGTGCGTCGCGGCTCATGGCGAATCCCGATTACCGCCTCGACAACGGCGAATTTCTGCTGCGCCGTTTCGTGCGGATCTATCCGGCTCTGCTCGCAGCACTGGTGCTGACCCTGGTGGCCGATTCGATCAGCCTTTCGCTCTTTCCGGTCAGCCACAAGATTCTCAGCATTGGACCGCGCGCTTTCCTCGTCAATCTGTTCTCGCTGCAAGGCGTGGCTGGCAGGACCTTTGGTTCGAACGGCGCGTTGTGGACGCTGGCTATCGAAGTGCAGTTCTATCTGTTTTACCCGCTCGTTTTCGCTCTGCGCCGCCGTTTCAGCATGAATACCGTGATGGTATTCATTGCCATCATCAATGTCGCATCGGCATTTGCATTACAACGGCACGGCATCATCGTCTTCCCGTCGTACTGGATCTCGTGGATGCTCGGCGCGTGGATCGCGGAAGCACGTCTGCGCGGCCGCACGGGGTTCCCGTTCGCCTACACGACCGCAGCGGTGCTCGGCGCCGCGGGTTGCGGGGCCTACCATTTCGGTCAGTTTGGAGCGTTCCAGCTCTGGTCGATCGCGTTCGCCTGCTTTTTCTTCAAGGCGCTGTCGCAGCCGTGGCCGAAGTTCGCGATCGGAAATCTGGTCATGGAAGGACTGACGAAGATCGGCGAGTTCAGCTACTCGCTCTATCTGATCCACCTGCCGCTGTTCGTGCTGATCTGCTCGCTGCTGTTCCGCTCGGTGCTGCAGTTCTCGATCTGGCCGTCGTTCGTTCTCACGCTCAGCATGGTGCCGATTGCATGGGTGTTCTGGTTTTGCTTCGAGAAGCCCGCGGTGGATATCGCCAGAAGGCTGCGTCGACAACACGCCTGACTGTTTGACTGCTCGACTCTTTGAGGGGACCCACTGCGGGGCCGCCGGAAACGGCGGCCCCGCTTTTTTACGCGTGTTTTACGCGTGGCGCGTGGCCACAGCCTCGAGAACGCGCTGCACCGCTTCGACGTACTGCTCCTTGCCGAAGCGCGCACGGGCCGTTTCCAGCCCCTTCTGGGCGAGGCGTGCACGGAGCGCGCCATCGTCGTGCAGCGAGCCGAGCGTCGCGGCCAGTGCTGCCGCGTCGCCTGGCGTGCACAGCAGGCCGCTCTCGCCGTGCTCGACGATCTCGGTCACGCCGCCATCGCGCGAGGCCACCACCGGGCGCTGCGCGAGCATGCCTTCCACGACGACACGGCCGAAAGGCTCGGGCGTGATCGACGTGTGCGCGACCACATCGACCGCGCACATGCACGCCGCGATATCGCGCCGGAAGCCGAGGAAATGCACGCGATCGGACAGACCGTGAGCCTTGACGAAGGCATACAGGTCGAGCGCGTATTCATCCTCGCCAAACAGCGGCGCACCGACGAACACGGCATGCAGACGCGCATCGAGCAATAGTGCGTCGAGCAGCACATGCTGGCCTTTCCAGTGCGCGAGGCGGCTGAATGCGCCGACGAGGAACGCGTCCTCGGGCAGCCCGATGTCCCGGCGCAACTGCTGCTGCGAAACATCCTGAAGCGCCATGAACGGCGCTTCGTCGACGCCGTTGTGCACGACGTCGATGCGTTTTTCGTCGAAGCCGGTCAATGCCTGGAACGCCTGCGCGGACGCATGCGAGTTCGCAATCACATGCGCGAGGCCGAATCGCGCACACGCCTTGATGATCGCGAGTTGCGCGCGGCCGAAATGATCGGCGCTGACGATGTCGCGCAGATGCCAGATCACCGGCTTGCGCGCGAGTCGTCCGGCGAGCGCGCCGATCACCATCGCGCGTTGCGTGTTGGCGTAAAGGACGTCCATGTCGCGTGCGCGACGCCGCGTGCGGTTCACGAGCGCCGCGACGCCCGCGACCACACCGAGCCGCGGCGCGGCGCCGCCATCGCGGCGCACGTTGCGCAGCGCGGCGGAGTCGAGCACTTCGACGCGCGCGCCGATGGCGTCCAGTGCTTCGCGAAACGGTCCGTCGTCGAACAGCACGACTTCGATCGGCGCGCGCAAGCCCTTCACCACTTCGAGCAAAGATAGTTCCGCGCCGCCCAATACGCCGCTCTGGTCGATCGCGAGCACGCGCGGCGCTGCCGTATCGATATCGGCATCGGCGTTCGGATGGTCGGGCGCAGCCGGCCATGGCGCGACGCACGACACATCGCGCAACGCGATTTCAGGCACGGCCTCGGCCACCCGCGCGAATAGTTGCTCGCGAAAACGCTGCGCCGAGAACCGTTCGGCATTCGCGCGGCAGTCCGTGGCACGGAAGCGTCCGGGTTCGCGTTCGAACGCATCGACGGCCGCGACGATCGCTTCGGCACGCTGCTCCGCGAAAAACATCCCCGTGGGCCGCGTGGTATCGCGCACCGTCTCGAGCGCCCCGCCCTTGCCGTAGGCGATGACAGGCGTTCCACACGCCTGCGCTTCGACGACGGAAATGCCGAAATCCTCCTCGGCCGCGAACACGAACGCCTTCGCACGCCGCATGTGGTCGTGCAGCACCGAGAACGGCTGATAGCCCATGATCTCGATGTTCGGCGCCGCCTTCGCGCGTATCTTGTTCATGTCGGGGCCGTCGCCGATCACGACGAGCCGACGTTCAGGAGTCCGCGCGAACGCTTCGACGATGAGATCGATCTTCTTATACGGCACCATCCGCGAAGCGGTCAGATAGAAATCGTCCTTCTGCGTTTGCAGCTCGAACGCATCGATGTCGACGGGCGGATACACAACGGCCGCGTCGCGCTGATAGACCTTGTGAATGCGCCGTGCGATGAACTGCGAGTTGGCGACGAACTGGTCGACGGAATTCGCGGTACGGACATCCCAGTTACGGATGTAGTGCAGGATGAGGCGCGCGAGCACCGATTTCGGCCCGCGCGTCAGATGCGACTCCTGCAGATACTGATGCTGAAGATCCCACGCGTAGCGGATCGGCGAATGAACGTAGCTCAGATGAAACTGGTCCGGCCCGGTCAGCACGCCTTTGGCCACCGCGTGGCTGCTCGAGATCACCACGTCGTAGGCCGACACGTCGAGCTGCTCGATCGCAAGCGGCATCAGCGGCAGCCATGCGCGGTATTTCTTGCGCGCACGCGGCAGCCGCTGGATGAACGAGGTCGTGACGGATTTGCCGCGCAGGAACGCGCGTTCTTTCTCGTCGACGAAATCGACCACGGCGAACAGATCGGCCTCGGGAAAGCAGGCGATGATCTGCTCCAGCACGCGTTCCGCGCCTGCATAGGTGACGAGCCAGTCATGCACGATCGCCACGCGCGGCGCGCGTTTTTTGTGGTCGACAGGCGTCTGCCGCAACATCGTCACGGCGGCGCCCTGGTTGCGTCGGGACGCAGATTGGTCGCGTCGAAGAACGGGACCGGCGGCGCGTTCGGCTTGCACCGCTTGGTCAATCAATTCGTGACTCATGCGCTTTTCCGTGAATTCAAACGAAACAGAAGGGAGCGGACGTAGCCGCGCAGGGTCGCCGTGGTCGCAACCGACCACGCGACGTTCGCCAGCGCGAGCACCACGCCCGCGCCGATGGCGTAGAGCGCCTGTGGCACGTACCACGCAATCGCGAGGGCGGCCGCGAGGAAGCTCAGATGCGCGAACATGTCCACGAGGATCGTGCGCGCGCGGATGTGCGAGAGGTGCAACAGCACGAGATAATCGAACATCGCGCGGCACAGCACCGCGCCCGCGGCGCCTGGCAGACCGAAACGATGAATGCCGAACCACAGCAGACCCGCGAACAGCGGCAGTTCGACGAGTCCGAGGCGCGCCGTCGCGGCCGGGTTGTTCTGCGCCTGGATCAGCACACGCGTAACGGAGGCCTGCCCGACGAGCCACACGGCGACGATCAGCACGCGGCCCACCGGCGCGCCCGGCCCCGCGATCAACGGGCCGACCCACACGTTCAGGAACGGCCCGAGCACGACGATCGCGCCGATCGCGACGGGCGTGAACAGCGCGTTGAGGAACTGCAGCGACTGCGTCGCCAGTACATCCGCATGCTCGCGATGCGAAGCGGACAAACGCGGAAACAGCGTGCGTTCGAGCGCCACCGGCACGAGATTGAGCCGCTTGACCAGATTCTGCGGCACCGTGTAGTAAGTCACGAAACGCGCGCCGAGACCCGCGCCGAGCATCATGCGGTCGAGCGAATCGCCCACCATGGTCGTGACGCTCGCGATCAGCATCCAGCTACCGAAGTTGAACAACGCTTTCGCCGTATCGAAGCGCGGCCCGCGCAGCGTGCGGATGCCCAGCACGCGCAGCGCCGAGTGCCCGAGCAGCAGTGCGGCCGCGACGCGCGCGAACACGGCGGCGGCGATCACGGTCTGCAGGTTGGGCGCGATCACCCAGGCCGCGCCGAGCGGCAACAACTGGAACAGAAACGTGCCGAGCGTCTGGTTCGCGTTATAAACGCCGAAGCGTTCGGCGCCGTTGATCGCGCCCGCGAACACCCACGACACATTCGCCACGGGAATGGCGATGGCGAGCCACGGCAGCGCGAAATAGACCTCGTGGCGCAGTTCGGGCGTCACGTGCGTGAAATACGCCGTATAGAGCGCGCCACCCGAGTAGATCAGCAGCCCGCCGATCGCGCCAGTAGTCAGATTGAGCCAGAACGCGCTCCAGAATACACGTTCGCACGCCTCGCCGTCTCCCGACGCGCGAGCCTTCGAAATGTGATTCTGCGCGGCCATGCTCATGCCGAGATCGAGCACGCTGAAGTAGCCGATCAAGGTCCATACGAGGGCGATGACGCCATAGCGATCGACGCCGAGCAGGCGAATATACGAAGGCACCGTCACCAGCGACACGAAGGTCGGCAGCACGAGGCCAAACAGATTGATCGCGACGTTACGCAGTATTCCTTTGTCCATGCAGTTTCCGGTAAAGACGCCCGCATTGGCGCGAAACAGGCACCAAACGCGCATCAGAAAGACATCAGGTGGGTTTCCAGCGGTACATGAGGACCTTGCCGCGCGCATCTTCCTCGACGAAGATGAGGTACTCGCCGCTGGCGAGCTTGTGCGCGGTAATGCCGAACGGCACGTCGACCCAGCCCGACGTGTTGCCGACCTCCGGTCCGGGGCCGAACGTGCCGACGTCCTTGGCGCTGTCCTTGTCGTAGACCTCGACGGTGCCCGTCGGCTCCACCGCGAAGATGTACTGCCCTTCCACCGTAACGCCCGCTGTCGTGGCGGGCGGTTTCCCATGCGGTTCCCACGGCAGGCGGATCAGATAACGCTGTTGCGGATGGCCGCTCGACCAGTGGTCGTAGCGCACGAGCACACGCCCGGCCTCCTTCGTGAAGCCCGGATCGTGCGGCGCATCGGCCGTATAGCCCGACACGTAAAGCGAATCGGTTTCGGGCTCGTAAATCGCGCGGTGCACCTCGGTAAACGGCGCGGGCACTGCGTATTTGTCGAGCTTGCTGTACGAATAGATCGGATTGCCCTTCGCATCGAGACCGCCGAAGCGAAAGCGCCAGATGCCCTTGTTGTCGCGCGCGCGCCAGATGTCGCCACGCGTATCGATCCACCAGCCCCAGCCGCCCGCGAGCTTGTCGGGCCCCGGATTGCGCGTGAACTCGCTCGGGTCGAAGGCACCATTGCCGTTCACGTCGCGCCAGATCCAGTCGCCGCCGGGCGGCGCATTGGGCACGTTCTCCACGCCTTTCGGGCGCCCGGCAATAAAGCCCGAGGGAATCGCGATCTCGCCTTCGTGCTGCGGATCGAAGCGGTAAATCTTCAGGTGATCCGCGTACATGTCGGTGAGGTACAGGAACGTATGGCCGTCCAGTTCGCGCGCAATCGGCAGGCCCGGCCACTGATCGGTATGGAAAACCGGATCGTCCGGATAACGGAACCGGTCGTTCAGGAATCCAACATATTTCCATTCGTGGCCAGGCGGCTTCGACAAATCGAGTTCGAAACGCTTGTCGCCGGTATAGACGCTGTTCGGTCGCGACGGGTCCATCCACGCGCCATCCACGAACAGCAGGCCTTGAACGATCCAGTTGCGTTTGCCCTCGGACGTATAGCTTTCCAGACGTGCGCCGAGACCCGCACCGAGCGGCGCATAGTGCGGGCCAGTGCCGTTCGTCGAGACATAGATATTGCCTTTCGCGTCGGCGCCCACGCCGGTCAAGCCATTGAAACGCCCAGGGCCCGGACGGCCGCGCACGCCGGAATAAATACCGCCCTTATCGCCGAGCGTGCCGGTTTGCCGGTAGCCATTACCGCTTTGCGAATAAATCAGGATCTGCTGATTCGGCCCGTTATCGGCGATCAGAAGGCGCTGCGACGGATCGACGGCGACATCGACGGGAACCGCATCCGGCGGCAGCGTGATCGCGTTCGCACCCAACAGCTTGCCTTGCGCCGAGTAATGCTCGACGTGCGCGGCACGACCGGTGACCGAGTCGGCCAGCACCCATAGCGAGCCGTCGCTCGCGAGCGCGATCTTGCCGGGCTCGTGAACCTGCCACTGCGTTTCGGGCTTCATCGTGCTCGCGTCGTAGGCCTCGATGCGGTTGTACGCGGTATTGCTCACGTACAGCGTCGTATCCGATGCCGCGAGTCCGCCGATATCGGCATGCGTGCCCGTGGCGACGTCGTTGATCTTCAGAAACGCGCCTGAGAGCTGTGCGTGCGGGTTCAGCGGGTCGGCGGGCGGCTGGAATGCCGCCGCGCGTTTCGGTTCGCTGATCGTACGCCGCGTGACGCCGATCCACTCGTGCCCCGCAGGCGGCCAGATACCATTGCCGACGAGGTGTCCCCTTTCGTTGCCGATGCCCACGGCCGCGTACAGATAGCGGTGATTGACGGCGACGGCATTACCGCCGCTGCCGCCCCAGCCATGCGTGCCGCCCGCGAAGCCGAGGGCCTTGCCGTCCTGATACTCGCTGATCTCGCCGCCGCTCTCGTCCCACGGTGCATTCGTGAACACTTTGCCGTCCGCGGTGACCGCAATCGCCGTGATGTTGATTTGCGCCCACGTGCCGTGGCCATAGCCGAACGTATTGCCGATCCACGACGTCGTCACCTTCAATTGCGGCGCCGCGATGGTCTGGACCGAGGACGTGCAGGCGAAAGCCACCAGGGCCGCCAGGGTGAGCGGCTTGAAAAGAGCACGACGAGAAGCTCGGGAATGCAAGGGCAAGGGGATTCCTCCATGGGCCTCATGGGCCTTTTGACCAGCTATCCCGATCATGCCGCACCTGTCGCGACAAAAAATCGCCTCACAAAAAAGCTAAATAATTCAAAAAAATTCTGTTATCTGATTTATATATTTCGCAGTTTTTGGCCAATTAATTATTTCTAGAATGGTTCAGGCCTCCTGCGCATGTGTTCAAACAGGTAATCAATGACCGCAAACAGTCTCGCCACTCCAGTCCCCGCTTCTGGTCATCACCGCATCACTCAGCTCGACGGCTTGCGAGCGTTTGCGGTCATGGCCGTATTCGCGCAGCATGCGTTGCGCGCGCCGCTGTGGATGGGCGTCGATCTGTTCTTCGTGCTGAGCGGTTTTCTGATCACCGGCATCCTGCTGGAGCGCAAGGCGCGCGGCCAATCGTATTTCAGCTATTTCTACGCGCGCCGCGTGCGGCGCATTCTGCCGCCCTATCTGCTGCTGATGGTCGTTTCATCGCTGCTGTTCGGTCTCGGCTGGGCACACTATTGGCGCTGGTATGCATTTTTTGCCACCAATATCGGCGACGCGCTCAACCAGAGCGGGCATGACAGCCTCAACATTCTCTGGTCGCTTGCCGTCGAAGAGCAGTTCTACATCTTCTGGCCCTTCGTTGTCCTGCTGTTACCGGAACGCGCGCTGGCCA
>Ga0131853_10008106_pt1 | contig 19110 bp, 18 predicted proteins | sample TergutLab28metaG_FD_92764 | JGI IMG/M metagenome (GOLD analysis project Ga0131853, IMG submission 92764) | Labiotermes labralis P1 segment gut microbial communities from Petit-Saut dam, French Guiana - Lab288 P1 (version 2) (version 2) | ecosystem: Host-associated > Arthropoda: Insects >...
ACCCCGACACAAAGGCTCTCATTGACAGTGCCTACGGCAAAAATCGTTTGAGTTTACGGCATTGAACCCTGCCGTAAACTCTCACTGACTAGCAGGTGAAGTATTTTAGGGGCGGTTTTGCCGCGTAGCTTGAACCGTTTTTATATGTCGTTTGCTATATCTTAATAATTCTTTAAATAAAGCATTGGTCAGCGCTATTGTAATTAATTGCCAAAAGGTGTATTATTAATGTCAAGCTTTTTATATTAGTGAAGTCAAGGCTTTAAGTTTGCTTCACGCCTTACACTGCAAGCACTAAGAACCTGTATTCATAGATGGATTGTGTGAATTTTCGAGCGTTTTTCTGCTAGGCGAGGAAGCGCCGACGACGCATATGCAAAGGCAACAGTGCATAACTCATGTTGAACCGACTTTTTTTCGGGCTGGTCGTAAATGCTACGCATTTACTGCTCGCCCAGGCAGCCAGGACGAGAGCTATAGTCTACGCCGCGCCTAAAACCACGCGGCAGACCAACGGGATTTGAGCGTGAGCAAGCGGGAACCCATTAAATCCTGCTTTAATGGGTAGTGGAAAACGGCGATTTTTCGTTTTGCCGGTCCGAAAAAATCGTGTGAAACAGGTTATGCGCCATTGCCAAAGCTAATCTGCCGGGAGGTGCTGACGACGCATAGTAGAAAATAAGCTGAAACGGCGCTCAATCGCTCTATGAATACAGGTTCTAAGAGATTATATGTGTATAAATCCGAACTGTATTCAAACTTGTGTCGTATCACTTGGAAAGTGATATGGCCGCAGTAGGCCAAGCTAATAAACATAACTTTGCAACTTTATATTAAATCAATGTTTATTTTTTCCAATTTTAGGTAAAATAATATAAATAAAGATTTTATGATATAGTATTCCATATTTGGCTTGATAACCTGTAAAACGAAAACCGACGTATTTCAGGGCGTTTTTGGCGAAGCAGAACGTTTATGTCATATGGAAATGCTATACAGGACAAGCCGGTCTGTAGGAGGATTATATGTTTTCAAGAGATTTGGGTATAGATTTAGGCACTGCAAACACGTTAGTTTTCATGCGCAACAAAGGTGTTGTTGTAAACGAGCCCTCTGTTGTGGCAGTTAACACCCAAACCAGCGAAGTTATGGCTGTTGGTGATGCTGCAAAGGAAATGATAGGACGGACACCGGGCAATATTGTTGCCATAAGGCCAATGAAAGATGGAGTTATCGCAGACTTTGAATCAACAAAAGCTATGCTTAAATATTTTATTCAAAAGGCCTGTCCCCCTTCTATCTTTGCGCCCAGGCCAAGGGTTGTGCTCTGTGTGCCTTCCGGTGTTACAGAGGTTGAAAAGAGAGCTGTTGAAGAGTCTGCTATTGCCGCCGGAGCAAAGGCAAGAAACGCCTTTTTGATTGAGGAGCCAATGGCGGCCGCCATTGGTGCAGGCTTACCTATAGAAGACCCTATGGGCTCTATGGTTGTGGACATTGGCGGCGGCACTTCGGAGGTTGCCGTAATATCTCTTGGCGGCATAGTTACAAGTAAGTCTCTGCGTGTAGCCGGTGACGATTTGGACGATTATATAGTAAACTACGTCAAAAAAGAACACTCACTTGCCATAGGCGATCGCAGCGCTGAGGAGATAAAAATAACCATAGGCTGTGTTTTTGAGCCTGACCCTACTCTCTCCATGAGTATTCGCGGCCGCGACCTTATAACGGGCCTGCCGAAAACTATAGAGCTTAGTGCAATGGAAGTTAAACGCGCTATTGATGAGCCTGTAATGGCTATAATTGATGCTATAAAATTCACCCTTGAGAAAACACCTCCTGAGCTTGCCTCGGATATTATGGAGTCCGGTATTATGCTCACCGGTGGCGGCGCACTTTTAACAGGCCTTGACAGACTTATATCTTATGAAACCGGTATGCCTGTCCATGTTGCCGACCAGCCCCTTAATTGTGTAGCCTTAGGCACAGGCCTTGTGCTGGAGCATTTGGAAGCACTTAAGAGTGTACTTGTGACCCCAAAGAAATTAAATGCTTAGCGCTTTGCTTTCTTGAAAATGTCTTTTGTATTTCAACGCATTTTCTGTATGTATAAATAGACTCGCAAACGAGAATCCGCCGAAAAAAAGCCGCTTAGTATGCAGTGAGAGCAGCGGCTGCTGATTTTAACTACGCTTTGTGCGGCCCTTATAACCAAACAACTTAAAAACAGTAGCAAAACTTGTTTTTTTGAAATGCGTTGTCAGCCTTGCCTGATGGCCCTTCCTTAAAAATCTGTATAAGGGAAGGACTATGACTAACAGCAATAAGAAGCGTGACATTATACGCCTCCAGGAAAAGAATTTCTTACAGCCGGGAAAAGAAATTTTTGTGCTTTACTCAAAAATATATTGCAAACTTCGCCGTATCTTCCTGCTATGTCACATAAAAGCCATTAATGATTTGTAAGTATTTTGGAGAATAACGTAGATGGATTTTTTAAGTCAGAGAAAAAAAACATTATTTTTAGTAACCGTTCTTTCTTGCATAGCTCTCAGTGTGGTCACGCTTAATTTCAGGCGGCCCACATTTTTCGAGAATATTTTTGTGCTTATAATCGCACCGGCACAAAGCGGTGTTAACTCTGTTGGCGGCTGGATTGAAGAGCGCATTAATTTTATCTCTAATATGCACGAGCTTGAACGGACTAATCAGCGGCTGAGTGAGGAAAACCAGCGGCTGCTTCTTGGCATGGGCCGTTTAGAGCTTTTAGAGCTTGAAAATGAAAGGCTTACAACCCAGCTTGGTCTTAGGCCAAGATATGTTGGCATGGAGGTGGTTGCAGCCTATGTAATCTCCGCTGACTCCAGCAATTGGAGCTCAAACTTTCTCATAAACCAAGGCCGCACCGGCGGAGTTTTGGAGAATATGGCTGTTGTTGCTGACGGCGGGCTTGCAGGGCGAGTGCTTGCAGCCTATTCACACAGCGCATTGATTGTACCTATTATAGACGATACTTCATCAGTCAGTGCTGAGATAAGACGCACAGGCGAGCTTGGTTTTGTCCGCGGCGACATTAGGCTGTGGGAAAGCGGCTTCATACGGATGGAAAACATTGATGCCGATGCCGATGTACTTGAAGGCGATGAGATTATTACATCAACACTAGGGGAAATTTACCCCCACGGCCTCGACATTGGGATTGTAAGAGAAATACATATGGACCCCGGCGGCCTTACAAAACATGCTATTATTACGCCTGTGGTGGATTTTAGGCAGCTTTCTTTAGTATTTGTAGTTACAAATTCGCTAGAGTCGCCCTTGGCAGTTGATTACGGCGATGAGGAAGAAGAGGTTCCTTCTCCATGAGAGCTATAGCAGCAGCACTAATTATTTTTATTACCTTCATACTCCAATCAACTGTTTTTCAGTATATAGAGTTTTTTGGCATAAGGCCTAATGCGGCGCTTATTATAACCGTGGCTTTTGCTATGCTTCGCACTGACATTGAAGGGGCCATTGTAGGCTTTTTTTCAGGGTTGCTGCAGGATTTGGTTTACGGTCGTGTAATTGGCCTCAACGCTCTTTTGTTCATGTGCATAGGAGCGGTATGCGGCAAACCATTTAAAGATTTTTACCGTGAAAATTATTTTTTACCTATTTTTTTAGTTGCCGGAGCTACAATTTTCTATGAGTTTTCGGTTTTTACAGCGACTTTTCTTTTCAGAGGCCGCTTGGATATGGTATACTATCTGCAGCGGATAATTATTCCATCGGTTGCCTATAATGCTTTTTTGGCGTTTCCGTTGTACCGGGTAATTTATTCTGTAAATAAATCCTTGGAAGATAGAGAGCGTGCAGGAAGGAGGTTCTACTAATGGTAAGAAAAATATTAGGCAGTATTATAGCTTTTTTTACGAACCGCTTGCTTATGCTTTTTGTAGTTGTTTGCCTCATGTTTTATGTGCTTAGCGTGGAACTTTTCAGCCTGCAAATAATAGAAGGAGACAGGCACCTTGAGCTTCTTTCAACAAACATCGCCAGGGAAGTTGGGCTTAATGCCCAGCGCGGCAATATATTTGACCGTTATGGGCGGCCCCTTGCTGTTAATCAGTTTGCCTACTCAGTTATGATAAACCCTTCAATACTTATGAGTGAGGAAGAGCTTAATGAAGTTATACTTGAGTTTGTGCGGCTTTTGGAGAGCAACGGCGAGTCTTACATAGATGATTTGCCCATTTCCCGTGAAGAACCCTTTGAGTTTATATTCCCAAACGACCCTGAGCTTTTAAGGCAGACAAACTGGCTAGGCTCGTACTCCATGAATATCATAAATCACAGAAATGAAGGCTGGCGGCAAGAAGCCGCCGAAGTAACCGCCGAGGAAGCCTTTGACATTCTAAAAAGAAGGTGGCGCATATCTGATGATCTTTCAAACAAAGATGCCCGAGATATTATAGCCATACGCGCAAAAATGTGGTTGGTGCGCTTTAATGGTTATCAGCTTATCGAGCTGGCTAACGGCGTAAGCCTTGAATCTGTTACCCAAATTATGGAGGACCCTGAAAGATTTAGAAGTCTTGACATACAAAAATCTGCTGCCCGCTTTTATCCCGAGGGGCAATATCTGGCGCATATAGTCGGTTATGTAGGCCGTATTAATGCCGATGAGCTTGAAACCTTTGCAGACTTAGGTTACACCCCTCATGATACCATAGGCAAAACAGGTATAGAGCTTGCTTTCGAATCTAACTTGCGCGGGGTTGACGGTTCTCTTACTGTTATTATTGACCCTATAGGCCGGCGTGTATCTGACCTTGCGGAAAGCCGTGTCGACCCAAGGCAAGGTGACGATATTTTCCTAACTATTGATGCCGCACTTCAAAGACAGAGCTACCATCTTGCTCAGGAAATTTTAACGGAGATTATAATAGACAGACTTAACGGCCTTGCCCAGGAGGGACAAAATCTTACTGCCGGAGAATTTTTAACATCTTTAGTGGCTGCCAATAATCTTTCACCCAGAGATATATTTGATTCGGAGCCCGGCACAGCCTCCTTTGCTGTGTATACTTATGTGCGGCGTATTAACCCTGAAAGCTCCATTGCCAATAACGACAGGCGCCTTGAAGTCAACCAAATTATTGCCGATGGCATAGAAAACGGTGATATTGCACTTAGCACCATACTCCTGGTTATGTGGGAGCAGGGCATTATAAGCGGCTCCTCTTACTATGTTGAGCGGCTTAGAAATGGATGGATTTCACCTACACAAGTAATCATAGAAAAACTTGAAGAAGGTGAAATAACCCCGGCCATGACTAATGTTGACCCATCTACTGCCTCTTTAGTAGTTGTAGATGTTAATACAGGGGGAATATTGGCAGCGGTTTCTTACCCCTCATTTGATACTAATGAGTTTATGAACAATACCAATGAGCTTTTTCCCAGGCTTAATAACGACCCTACTTCACCTATGATGAACAGACCTTTTCAGGAAATGCGCGCTCCGGGTTCATCTTTCAAAATGGCTTCAGCTATTGCTATTTTAGAATCGGGAACGATTAACAGGAATACTCAGATTTATGACGAGGGTTTGTTCACAAGAGCCGGGCGGCCGTATATACGCTGTTGGAACAGAGCAGGCTGTGGGCATACTAATATTGTACAGGCCCTTGGAGGCAGTTGTAATTACTTCTTTATGGATGCTTTTTTTGATTTGGGTAATGCCGGTACGGATTCTACTCTCCGGTCCATAGGCCAGCTTAACAGATTTATGTCGCTTTTGACTTTTGATGAGCCTACAGGAGTGGAGATAGGTGAAGCCAACAGAGCAAGGGGTAAGTCTGTCCTTAATATGGCCACCCCTGAGCTTAAGCATCAGTTGTTTTCAGGCAATCTGAGGGAGAATCCTAACTGGCTTGACGGCAACACCGCCCACGCAGTTATAGGCCAAGGCTTTCACAACTACACACCGGCAGTTATGGCCAGGTTTACAGCAATTGTGGCCACCCGCGGCGAACGCACAAGCTTTAGCCTCTTAAACCGCATAGTTACCGAAACAGAGGTTTTAGAGTCTGTACCTGTCCGCTCCTCTATAGGCTCTGAAATATCTGAGTTGACATGGGACATAGTTCACGAAGGAATGCGTGATACAATAATAGGACCCAGAGGAACCGGCCGTAATATTTTTAACGGTTTTCCTGTTCCTGTAGGGGGCAAAACGGGCACTTCGCAGCATCAGATTATAGGCCGGCCTGACCATACAACTTTCTCGGCTTTTGCTCCCTTTGACGAGCCTGAAATAGCCATATTCGTTATGGCCCCCTTCTCTGATACAAGGTCAATGCCTTCACCGGCTACCGTTCTTGCCAGAAGAGTATTGGAAGCTTATTTTAGACTTGACACTGAATTAGAGCTACCTATTTCTGTAAACACACTTAGTGTGCGCTAATGGAGGATTCGATATAATGGACAAGGCTAATAAGGTCTATTTTAAAGCCACAAAAGACAATATAATCGTTATGCTTGATAAGGATGCAAAGTTTGATGAGCTTAGAGATTCTCTTGGTATAAAAGCCAAGCAAGCCCGCAAGTTTTTTGGTGATATAAGTGCTTCAATTATTTTCAGAGGCCGTATTCTTGATGGTGAAGAAGAAGCGGTTCTCGTTCGAACCATTGAGGAAGAGACTAACCTCAAAGTTTATGTGGTGGAGGATAGGCCCGAAACCGCCGACAAGGCTGAACGCCAGCCTCTAACCGGATTAATTGCGCCACGGCAAGAAAAAAACGCACCATCTAAAAGCATGAATGACATATTCAATATTTCAACTGCCGGTGGTATGGAAGGCGCTGTTTTTCATAAAAAGTCTTTACGTTCGGGTCAGTCCATTGTAACAGAAGGAAGCGTAATAATTTTGGGTGATGTAAACCCCGGCGGCGAAATTGTAGCTGGCGGTAATATAGTTGTGCTTGGCGCTCTAAAGGGCCTTGCCCACGCCGGAGCTTACGGCAACAGAGATACTTTTGTAGCTGCCATTGCCCTGCAGCCGGTTCAGCTTAGAATCGCAAATATGATAAGCACGGTGGCAGAAGAGCTTACAAAACAAAAGAAATCAGGAGCGCCGATTCCCTCTTATGCTTTTATAGAGGAGGATCAGATTTGGATATCACCGCTCCAGTGACAGAGTGTAATAACAGGAGGTGTTCGTATGACATTAAAACCCCCAAATGGAGATACGGAGGATAATTATATGACTGACTTTCAATTTAGAGCTTTGATGACTATGGTGCTTGAAATTATAGAACGCTCTGATAATCTTGAGGATGCAAAAAGGGCGGTAAAAAAATTTGCCAGCGGTGACTTAACATCTGAGGGCAAGTAGATTTTTAGTAAACTACCACGCCCCAAGGGTGAGGTAGTTTACTCCGCGGCGTTCGTCAAATATACAGGCAAGCTTGTGCCTTTGGCTCACTGCTCTGCGAGAATAAATTAGGAGGGTCTTTTTGTATGGGTGAAGTAATTGTAGTAACCAGCGGCAAAGGCGGCGTGGGCAAAACCACAACAACAGCCAACTTAGGAGCCGCATTAGCTTTGTTGGATAAAACCGTTGCTCTTGTAGATGCGGATATAGGCCTAAGAAATTTGGATGTTGTTATGGGCCTTGAAAACCGTATTGTTTATGACCTTGTAGATGTTATTGAAGGCAACTGCCGCTTAAAGCAAGCTCTAATAAAAGACAAGCGCTACTCTAATCTGTTCTTGCTTCCGGCGGCTCAAACCCGTGATAAAGATGCGGTATCTCCCGAACAAATGCAGAAGCTTTGCGCATCTTTAAAAGAAGAGTTCGACTATGTAGTAATAGACTGCCCTGCTGGCATAGAGCAAGGGTTTAAAAATGCCATATCCGGTGCAGACAGGGCTTTAGTTGTAACCACCCCTGATGTTTCCGCTGTTCGTGATGCTGACCGTATAATAGGTCTTTTAGAGGCCAACGACCTTAGGAGCCCTGAGCTTATACTTAACCGTGTCCGTGTTGAGATGGTGAAAAAAGGTGACATGATGGCTCTTGAGGATGTCACAGAGATTTTGGCCATTGATATTATAGGCGTAGTGCCTGATGATGAGACAATAGTAATATCCACAAACCGCGGCGAACCTGCCGTAACCGTTGAAGGCTCCAGAGCCGGTATGAGCTATAAAGATATTGCCAGGCGTATTATGGGCGAAGATGTTCCCTTTATGGATTTAAGTGAAAAATCCGGCTTCTTTTCTAAAGTTAAGAAAATTTTTAGTAGCTAAACAATAATGTAGTTTCTTTTTGCTTACGCAAAAAGACCGGCTCCTGTGTTTGCGACCTAAACCATGTCACTAAACACTTTCGCCTAATCAATGTAGTTTCTTTTTGCTTACGCAAAAAGACCGGCTCCTGTGTTTGTGACCTAAACCATGTCACCAAACACTTTCGCCTAACTTACATACACCTAAGGATGTGTGATTTATGGATATTTTTAGCTTTTTTAGTAAAAAAGAAAAATCTAAGGATGTTGCCAAAGACAGGCTAAAGCTTGTGCTGGTTCAAGACAGAGCCACCTGCTCTGTCAATTTCTTGGAAATGCTTAAGAATGATATTATCAAGGTTATCAGCACTTATATGGAGATTGATGAGGATGGCCTTGATATTCAGATAACTCCCGGCGGCGGAACTGAAGGCGACTCTAACCCGGCGCTTTATGCTAATATACCTATTAAGAGCATGAAAAAACGCTGACTCATGTTATTGTCTTAAGATGCAAGCATTTTCCGATGTTACAGGCGTCAAAAATCGACTGATGGCTTTACTTGTGCCCGTTGATTTTTACTCAGGCGGGCAAACGGGGAACCCGGCAAGACAAAGTTTTACCGGGTAATGAAAGCCTGCCTTGCGGCTTTTAAACCGACTCTGGCGTGGCTATCAGTAGCTAAATACTTACCCACTGCCAAGCAGTGGCAAAGCAATCTAGGTGGTTTGTATATGGAAATAATGATAACATTAAAGCGCAAGCTGGTTTCTTTTGATTATCTCATGTTTATACTGGTGATGGGACTCTGTATATTTGGGATAGTTATGGTAGGCTCTGCTACACGTATTCATATGGGTGCTTCTACTGCGGTTTTTGACAATCAGCAGCTATGGGTTGTTACCGGCACAGTTTTGCTTTTGATGGCAGCCTTTATTGACTATAGGTTTATTGCCAAGTTTTATATTGTGGCTTACCTTATAAACATCGGGCTTTTGCTTACGGCGCGGTTCTTTGGCAGGGTTATGATAGGTACAAATGTTACCAGGGCCGTAGATATTATGGACACGGGCTTTGGCATACAGCCCTCAGAATTTGCAAAACTTTTGATGATACTTTTTGTAGCAGCACTTGTTGAGAGGCTTGGCGAAAAACTGAACAGCCCGCTCCATCTGGCTATAACTTTGGGGCTTATTGCTTTCCCTGTTGTTTTGGTTTATTACCAACCTTCTTTATCCGCTGCTTCAGTAATTTTTGTTGTTTCACTTTCTATACTGTTTGTAGGCGGCTTAAGCTTCAAATATATAATTCCGGCAGTGGTGGTTATGGTTCCGGCGGCTTATTTTTTTATAATGGACATTACGAGAGAAACGCCTTTTCTTGTATCCAGCAAAATTATGCGCCCATACCAGGTAGATAGAATAATTCCACTCATTAATCCTGACGCAGCTTCAGCGGAAGATATCCGCCAGACTATGCAGTCTATTCGTGCCATAGGCTCAGGCCAGCTGGCAGGTCAAGGCTTAAATGAAGGAACACTAAACCAGCTTAATTACGTAGCCCACTCCCATAACGATTTCATTTTTTCTGTTATCGGTGAAGAGCTTGGGTATATAGGCGGTGTTTCTGTTTTAGCTGTGCTTTTTGTAATAGTTATTAAATGTCTATATATTTCTTTTAGAGCCCAGAGTTTGACCGGCAGGCTCTTGGCGGCCGGCGTTGGTTTTATGATAGCTTTTCAAACCTTTGTAAATGTAGGTGTTGCTATTGGAATATTGCCTAATACCGGCATGGTGTTGCCCTTTGTCTCTTATGGTGGAAGCTCTATGTGGGTTAACATGGCGGCCATTGGCCTTGTTATTTCTGTAGCCATGGAACAGCCCAAAAAATCAGCATTTTCGCTGTTTGAAGATTAGAAGCGGTGATTGCTCTGCCAAGCGTGGCTGTAATATCTATCCTTGTGCCTAAGAGGCATATGCACTAATTTCTAAACAAAAATTGACGAGATATTTTGATGAAAAGCAAACTCTTTCAGGAAAGTCAAAATCAGGTTTTTCCGGAGAGCAACGGGAAGCGTTGCAACACATCTGTGCAAATGTATGTGCTTGCACTCAACGTACTAAATATTTTTTTTGTTTTTGACAGAAAAATACTATTCTTGATATAGTGAAATGAATTTAAAACTGCAACGCTTGCGTTGCAAGTTTTAAATTTGATTGAGCGCACCGCGCCGCAATCCTGAAAGGATTAAGGTGCGCCAAATGTGAACTGTGTTTGCATTTGGGCTGTATCACTTTAAAAGTGATACAGCTATATAAGTAATTTTTTCGCCAAAGGCGAAAATTCTGTTAGTCTTTTTATGCTCAAAAACCTCCATCAGACTGCAAAAGATGAAATGACCAAATTATTTCTGACGCAGCAATACGCAAAAATGTGCGCTGGGATTGCACAGTACTACTGTACATCTGCCTCCTGGGCGCACAGATATTTTATTCTAATTTAGGGAGCAATAAAATGAATATAGCACTGATAGCCCACGACAATAAGAAAAAACTTATGGAGAATTTATGTATTGCTTATAGGCATATTTTTTTTCAGCATGATTTGTATGCCACAGAGACAACAGGTAGGCTTATTTTTGAAACTACAGGGCTGTCTGTACACAAATTCCTCTCCGGTCATTTAGGAGGCGAACAACAGCTGGGCTCTCAAATAGCCCATAATAAGATTGATCTGGTAATATTTCTTAGAGATCCGCTTTCTGCAAAGCCATATAATACGGATGCTAATCCTATTTTTAGGCTCTGTGATACTCATAATATTCCAATTGCCTCCAACCTTGCCACCGCCGAAGCTCTGATTTTAGCGTTGGATAGGGGCGATTTGGATTGGCGTAATATTTTAAAGGATGAAAGCTAAGCCTGCAAAACAGTGAACAGTACACGCAAAATGAGGAAACTATAGCTGTATCACTTTTAAAGTGATACAGCTATAATAGCTTTGCCGGTTTTTTTCTTAGCTTTGATTTGTGTTTTTATATGTCCTGTTTTAATCATCTCCAAACAAAAATCCCCATACAGCAGCAGCAAAATCGAGTCAAATTTAATAATTGTGGATATAATATAGTGAACCCTTTACGGCATACGCAACACAACTATAGTGGAATCCCTACAAAATCGCTACACATGCAGCGATTTTGTAGGGATAGGCCAGGCCGCTTATGCGCTGCCTAGCCTACCTTTGAAACAGTATAGGAATTCCACTATAATATAAAGCCGCCGCTGGTTAAAGTCAAGCTGCTTTCAGCGTTTTTATCCTTTACAACATATTGAAACATTGCTATACTATAGATAATCGTTCGTCAAATTTCGATAAAAAATTCTAAATTATCCTGGCAAGAGGTTATGTTAATGAATAAACAAATCCTATTTTTTGCTTTTGTATTTATTTTTACTGTTACTTTCATATTTCAAAAGCCTGTTGAGGCTAATTGGATATGGGAGCGGTCCGTCATTGAGGACCCCATTGAAGTCTACGCCCCTGCTTTGGCGGCACACCTTCGTGAAACGGGCCAGACCGGCTCGTCGTCATCTAACAACGCAAACCGCAGCACAGAACTTGGCAGTGATAACCCTATCGCTGCCTTTGCACCGGCACTTGCTGCTGCTTTGGCAGAAATGGCTGTTACAGAGCCCGTATCCGGTTCTGTGGTAATGGCTGAAAATTTTAAGGATTTTCTCACAGCACATACTTTTTTAGATTCTGAACTGACTGTGCTTGAATACCACGATGGCTCACTTTTGGCCCGCCGCTTTGGCCGTGAACTTGTACGCTCCACTGACCACGGTATTAGTTGGGCTTATTTGAATGCATTCCAACAGCCAATTAAAGCAGTTTATGTAGATGCCTCCGCAAATATTTTCGTAACTACTTCAAGCGGCCGCTGGGAACCGGTAGGCACCGGTGAGGTTTTTAAGTCCTCCGATGGAGGCTTAACCTTTAGAAAGGTGCTCGATGTTGGGGCAGGTGTCCCTCTGAACTGGAATATAACTTCGAGAGATGGGCTTATGTTTATCTCCGAATATGGATACAAGGGAAATAACGGCAATAACGCTAGGCGGATATACCGCTCTCTTGACCGGGGAGAAACTTGGGACATTGTTTTCGAGCCGGCGCCCCGTGAAGAATGGCATAACCACAAAATACTTATTACAAACCAAGGGTTGGTTTACCAATCAATAGGCGACGGTGAGAACGCCAAAATTATACACTCAAATGATAACGGCGATAATTGGGATGTAGCCGTAAACGGCATTCACCCTACCAGTGCTGTAGAGTTTGAAACTCATATTCTTTGGGGCTTAGATGCTGGAGAAAACCCCGGTATTGTCAGGTATGACAAAAACAGCGGCGAAATTACTCAGGCCCTTAATTTGCCGGAGCCTTTTAACGGCTCTGCCTATGGCATGGCATTGTCCCGCGGTGTTGTTTATGCAATATTTTTGTCTTATGAAGGCTATAGCCACCCTGCGTCTATCTTTTATTCCGAGGATGAGGGCAATTCCTGGCAGCTTCTTGGGCGCATTGAAAAACCCTCAGACAGCCTCGGCATTGGCCTTTACAATTTGGTGCTTGACGGGCGCTTTGGTTATATAGATATACAAACCCCTGTTTATAGGAACGGCACTATTGAGCAGTATAGGGGCACTTTGCGGTTTGGGCTTGTAAGGTAATAGTTGCAGAGGTGATTAAAGTTTGCTAATATAGATTCATGGGGTGATTTTTATGAGTCTTAATATCGTGGATGCAAAGAAGTCTATTATTGAGCGCTTTCCAAAAGAGCAGTTAGCAACCTTGCCGATTCGTTAGAAGCTTTGTACAAAATGATTGATGATGCCGCAGATGATGCTTTTTGCCTTGCCTTAGCAGAAAGGCATGAGCGGAGAAAAGATAAAAACGAACCCGGCATACCTATTGAAGAGCTGGCAGCAGAACTCGCTTATAGTTTTAGGTGAGGAAAATGAGGATTGATAATAGAGGAGATATTTATTAAGCGTGGATAATGTCAACCGACAGTATCCACGCTTTTTCTATATATAATTGCCCTTTATTGCAAGAAAAGCTACTCAATTATCACTTTCTCTTATTTCATAACATACAATCTCAGATATATCACAGCCTAACACATAGCAAACACGCGCTAAAATATCTAAATCAACTCTTTGTACATCTCGATCACATAGCCGCTTTATGTTCTTGTAATTTGTATTTGCTAATCGCGACAATTTTGTCTTAGAAAGTTTCTTATCTTTTAAAATTTCATTTAAGCAAATATGAAACTTACCATATTGGATAGTGCTTACTATTGACTTGTGTTCTATCACACTATCCCTCATTTCTTTTGTTTCTAAAATATTAACATATCTATTCCTTGTTGACATCTCTACTATTAATTACTATACTTAATAGTAGAGTAATTAATATTCTAGTTTCACTAAAGATAACATAGCCAAGGGAGAGACTTAAAATGCATGAAAACTTAGAAAGCGCTATTCTTATAATAGTTTCACTGTTTCTAATTATTGCAGTTGCAGTTTATAGTATTCACCAAAGAAACCAAATTAACATTATAAACGACCCCACCTTTGTTGGGGAAGTCGTTGGCAAGGAAGCCACCACACAGAGAAGCAGTGTAATTAGGCAGACCATTACATACCGCCTTCATATAACCGGGGAATACATTAAAGACGGCGAAACAGTGCAGGTTGACAGAGATTTTATTGTTTCTAAAGAATTATACGATCGCTTTGAAATAGGTGACGTTATCCCCAAAACCTCATAACGCTTGCAAATGCAAAACACACAATTATACCAACAACAGTAGGCACAAAAAACGATACTGCTGTCCACTTCAAACTGCCTGTTTCCTTTCTAATAGTGAGGGCAGTGGTTGAGCAGGGCCAGTGCATAAGTGAAAACAGCATAACACTTATAGCGGTTGTAACACTCCAGCCATTATCTACCAGAAGCGCTCTAAGGGCTGCAACATCTTCAATTTCTATCATAGCCCCCGTGTGCATATAACTCATTATAATAATGGGTATGACTATCTCATTAGCCGGCATACCTAATATGAAGGCAAGTATAATAACCCCATCCATGCCAAGGGCCCGGCCAAAAGGGTCTAAGGCCGCTGCAATCTGGTGCAGCAGGGTTATGTCACCTACTGTTATATTAGCCAGCAACCAAATAACAAGCCCGGCCGGAGCTGCCACAATCACTGCTCTTCCAAGCACAAACAAAGTTCTGTCAAATATTCCTCTTACTATAACCTGCCCAAACTGGGGTTTTCTGTAGGGCGGCAGCTCCAGTATAAAAGTTGAGGGTTCGCCTTTTAGAAGCGTTAATGACAGCAGCTTTGAAACTATAAATGTAACGGCTACCCCCAGAACTATTATTCCTGCCAAAAGCAGTGCCGATAAAAAAGAACCACCTATTCCGTTGGTCGTACCAAGAAAAAACATTGAAATAATCACTATAAATATAGGAAAGCGGCCATTGCACGGAACAAAATTGTTGGTAATTATGGCGATTAGCCGTTCTCTTGGCGAGTCAATAATTCGGCAGCCTATAACCCCGGCAGCATTACAGCCGAAGCCCATACACATAGTAAGGGCTTGCTTGCCGCAGGCTGAGCATTTTTTGAAAATTCTATCAAGATTAAAAGCTACACGAGGCAGATAACCCAAGTCTTCCAGCAGAGTAAAAAGAGGGAAAAATATTGCCATTGGCGGCAGCATAACCGCAACCACCCAAGTTAACACCCTATACACGCCTAAGACTAAGGGCCCTGTTATAAAGGCCGGTATATTCGCTAACTCAGCCAGCTCTAAAATATAACCTTCAAGCTGGGTAAATATGCCAAACAAGAAATCCGTCGGATAGTCGGCCCCTACTATAGTTATCCAAAAAACCACAAAGAGCAGCAGAAACATCATAGGAAAGCCTGTAGATTTACTGGTCAGCAGCCTATCCAGCTTACGGTCAAAGCGGTCAGGCTCTTCTTTGTTATAAGTTGTCACAGTCTCAGCCAAGGAGGCGGCCGCCTCAACTAAAGCCTCGGAGCTGTAACCACTTGCGGGGCGAGGCCGTTTTTGCGGCGGAGTCCCATTGAGCCCGTCCAAGGCTTCCAGTAGCGGGCTTAGGCTCTTTTTATTCTTAGCGACTATACCAATAACAGGAACCCCTAAAAGCTCTGAAAGTTTTGAGGTGTCAATTTCTATGCCTTTTTTTTGAGCTTCATCCATTAAATTAACACATATTATAAGGTTAGCGTTTAAGCTAAGGGCTTGCAGCGCTAATATTAAGTTGCGTGGAAGACAAGTAGCATCACAGATAACAATTACAGCATCTAACCCGTCGCCTAAGACAAAGCTTCTTGCCACTTCTTCTTCGGCGGTGCTTGCCGTAAGCGAGTAGCAGCCGGGCAGGTCCGTCAACTTATAGTTTTTATCACGGAATTTAAAAGCCCCTTCGGCAACCATTACAGTTTTACCGGGCCAGTTGCCTGTGTGCTGAGAAAGACCCGTCATGGTATTAAAAAGTGTGCTCTTGCCTACGTTTGGATTGCCCAATAGGGCCAGGTTTCTAACTTCCATCATTAATAGACCTCCTCGGAAATTATGTGAACCATTTTTGGATGAGCGCAATCATTGGCCTTGCGTAGGAGCTGTTTGGGCACGCAGGATGCAAAGCATCCGACCAACCCAGGTTTAGGGACGGCGTAGACTCGCGCAGCAAATTTTCATTGATAATTATTTTGTGTGGCTTTCGCATAGGCATTTTTGAGCTCTTCACAAAAATGCTTTTCCTTGAAACAACCTTCGAGGAGGTCTAAAGTACCTTTATACTGAATTTTACAGCCGTTCAGCCTATAAACTGCATTTAAGTTGATTCACTGCAACAAAAATTTTCGACGAATCCTCATAACGAAGCGCTATCACAGCGCTGCATATACGAAAAGCCACAGGGTCACCAAGAGGGCTTTTTTGCAGACATTCTATTACTGTGCCCGGTATTAAACCTATATCCATAAGCTTCATGCGTAATGGGCCGCTTATATCAAGGCGCTCTATAACTGCCTTTTCAGATTCTTTCATATGGGCCAAAGTTGTCACCAGACTGTGCATTCCTTTCAGTTATTGATTATACTGATTTTGTTCACTCCCTTGTATGAAAATCAGTATTATAACATTCTTATGCCGCTGTCCTTTTTTTGGTTACGAATAGCAATTTTACTATAGACCTCTTTCGAAACCTGCTTTGGGTAAATTTTTGAGCACTTTTTCGCTAGGCTAGGAAGCCGCGGCGACGCACATCCCAAAGTGTTTGCTAGGAGCGGCTGACAACGCCTAGCGGAAAATAAGCCAAAAATTTGCCCGAATGGGGTTTCGAAAGAGGGCTTATATACTTTCCGCGAAACGAGATATAGCAGCTTATTGACCACAGGTTCTTAAGTATGATAAACTAAAAAAACCCCATAAAAGGGGTTTTAGATTTGTAACAAATTTAATACACGGCTTTATTATCTGCGCTTGTTTCGCTTGTTTATGCCGGCTTGGCGTTCATTAGAGGCTTTAAGCCATTCTTTAAACTTATCCTCAAAAGCTTGGCCTGAATCAACAGGTGCATCATTTACAGGCTTTGGCGCCGGTACATAAGCGGTTGCAGAAGAAGTGCTGCCTCCCCCGCCCGCTTCCTTTATAGAAAGGGCCAGCCTGTTGTTAGCTGCATCAATTGAAAGGACTTTTACGTTAACCACATCCCCAACGGCTACATGCTCATTAATGTCCTGTACAAAGCTACCGGAAATGTGAGAAATATGTACAAGCCCCTGGGTGTTTTCATCAATAAGAACTATGGCCCCAAAGGGCTTAATACGAACTACCTTGCCTTCTACTATACTGCCGACTTCAATACCCATTAAAATTAATACCTCACTATTTTTGAGTGGTTATATTCTTTTGGGTAGTATAGCACAAACAAAACCAAAATACAACGATAAAAGGATAAAGAAATGGCTAAAAATAGAGATGTTTTTATAAAAATTGAAAAATTTAAGTTTCCTAATATAGGCGTAGGGGTAAATTTGGGGCAGAATGAGCCCAACGAGGAAATACTAAAAAGCGTTGGCGGTGAAAAAGCTGAGGTTAAAAGGGCACTTCCCGGCCAAGTTGTACAAGCGCGGCTAAGGCGTGGCAAGGGGCAACTCTTAAAAGTAGCTGCCAGATCAGCAAATGAAGTAACACCCCTCTGCCCTAACACGTATAACTGCGGCGGCTGTACTTTTCAAACACTTACATATGAGGATGAGCTTGAAATTAAACGGCATATGGTGTTGGATTTGTTTGATAAAGCCAACATAGCCCTGCCGGGTGATTGTGAGGCTGCCAATATCATTCCTGCTCCTGATGTTTATGGTTATAGAAACAAAATGGAGTTCTCTTTCGGTGATGAGTATAAAAACGGGCCATTAGCCTTGGGCCTTAGAAATCCGGGCAGTTATTATGAGGTTTGCGACGGTTCTTTCTGCAATATTACTCATGATGATTTTAGTAAAATCGCAAGTGCTGCAAGGGAATTTTTTAGAGTAAAAGGCGAAAGCTTCTATCACAGAGCCCGCAAAGAAGGCCATCTGCGCCACTTGGTACTGCGCCGCGGAGAGCACACAGGTGAAATTTTGGTGAACCTTGTAACCACCAATGGTGCTGTTGTTGACGGTTTTGCAGAAGCACTTCTAAGTTTAGCCCTTACAGGCCGCATAGTAGGCATTATACATACACTAAATAATTCTGTGGCCGATGTGGTCAGACCCGACAGTACAGCACTTTTGCATGGGGAAGATTTTTTTTATGACACTTGCCTGGGGCTTAAATTTAAAATATACCCCTTCTCATTCTTTCAAACTAATACAAAGGGTGCGGAGCGCTTATATACTACAGTGTCCGACTTTGTTGGCAGCAATAACTCAGGTGATATTTTTGACCTTTACTGCGGCACAGGAACTATTGCACAAATTTTAAGCGGAAAAGCCGCTAAAGTTTACGGCATAGAGATTGTAGAGTCTGCTGTGAAAGCCGCCAGGGAAAATGCTATTCTTAATAATATAGATAATTGTGAGTTTATAAGCGGGGATGTGCTTAAAGAAGTTGGCCGCCTAAGTGCTTCACCGGGTGTAATTGTGCTTGACCCACCAAGAGAAGGTATTCACCCTAAAGCCATAGCGCCTATTATTAACTTTGGTGCAAAAAAGATTGTGTATATTTCATGCAAGCCTACAAGCCTGGTAAGAGATTTGGAAATGTTTTTACAGAGCGGATACAGACTGACGGACTTTAGAATACACGATATGTTCCCCAGAAGTTATCATGTTGAATGTGTTGCATTGTTGGAAAAAGTTTAAATGTTGGGAGATATAGTAAAATGATTCTGAAACACTAACGCAAAAACGCATAGATTTTTTTGCAGAACAAGGACTTTGGTTCCGAGAATACCCAAAGGTATTCTCGTGGTTCAAAGAACGACGTTATGTGAAAAAAATATAAAGTTTTTGTTACTGGTTTAGAGTCATTTTACTATAAATAGTTAAGGACGAGACCTAAACATGAAGCTACCAAAACGAAAACCTAATCGCCTGTCTGCATTCGGCTATATGTCAAGGCTTTACATTTTCTACAAAAATGTAAAGCAATTTGGTGGTGGGCATGAAACCCCCACCCTAACCGAACGTAGTGAGGTTGGTCAGTTCGCCCGCCGCTTAAAAATTAGCACCACCCC
>Ga0131853_10008107_pt1 | contig 19110 bp, 14 predicted proteins | sample TergutLab28metaG_FD_92764 | JGI IMG/M metagenome (GOLD analysis project Ga0131853, IMG submission 92764) | Labiotermes labralis P1 segment gut microbial communities from Petit-Saut dam, French Guiana - Lab288 P1 (version 2) (version 2) | ecosystem: Host-associated > Arthropoda: Insects >...
AGACACATATACCTAACAAAGAACATCCAACACAAGATCAAAGTAAACAATGCAATGATCACACAAGCAGACAAAGGTAGAACTCTGGTTATCATATACAGAGAGGATTACCACAACAAGGTATACACATTCCTAACAGACAACCATTTCCAAACCATCCCAAAAAACTCCACCAATATATACCATAAACAGATCACACAAACCATAAAACAATGCAACCTAGTCTTCCAGAAAGAACAATACAAATACCTAACAGTAATAAACCCAAACCTGCCCACACTTTAGGCACAAATAAAACTTCACAAAGACAGCAACCCGATCAGACCAGTAATTAATAACATACACGCACCTTCATACAAAGCTGCCAAAAGGCTTAACAAGATCTTGCAGCAGCGCCTAAACCTAGGCAACTAATACACAGTAGTAAACTCAGTAACCCCAGAGCAAGATCTGACGAAACTCAACATTAGCAACAAACACAGACTAATAATGGACATAAAAGACCTATACGTGAACATACCTACCGCAGAAACCATCGACATAACCACCACACAATTATTGCAGCATAATGATCCAGAAACCACAGCACAAATCTGTACACTGCTTGGAATAATACTACAACAAAACTACTTTGTATTCCAAGAGAAAATCTACCAACCCAATAAAGGAATAGCCATGGGCTCGCCCATATCGGGCACCATAGCTGAATTATTCCTACAACACCTGGAACAAATCTACATCAAACCCCTCATAGAGACCAAACACATACTGTTTTACACCCGATATATAGATGACATTCTTATCATCTATGATGCCGAAGCAACCAACCATGACTACGTGACACAATACACCAACACTATCCACAACAACCTACAATTTAACCCAACACTAGAGTCAGATGGCCACATCAATTTTCTCGACCTCACAATCACGAGAAGAAACACGCACATAGAAATAGACATATATAGGAAGCCAACAACCACAGATACCACCATACACTTCACATCCACCCACCCCAATGAGCACAAATTGGCGGCCTATAGATATCACATTAGGATGCTCAGCCTACCGCTCAAAACAACACAACAAAAAAGAGAATGGGTAACTATCCTTCATATTGCCCAACAAAATGGCTTCCCACCAGCAATGATACACAAACTAAGGCATCAGATAGAACATAAAACAAAACACATTTCACCACAAGACAGAAAAAACAAGAAATGGGCGACTTTCACATACATTTCCCCACAAATAAGCAAGATCATGAACTTGTTCAGAAACACAAACATAAGGATAACATATAAATGCCGCAAGACCATAGCTAACCGGATAAAACCACCCAGAGACCACACACCACCCCACAATAAATGGGGAATCTACCAACTGACATGTAACACGTGTAATTTGTCGTATGTAGGCCAGACTAGCCGCAGCCTGAACATACGTTACAAAGAGCATACACGTTACATCAGAAGCAACAATCCCCAATCAGCATATGCCCTACACATTCTTCAAAACCGACATGAATATGGTCCAATGAATAATACTATGACTCGACTCAAACACATAAATAACCAAAGCTTACTCTTGCCATATGAACAATACCATACCCAATCCCTCCACCACAATAGAAAACTCATTCCCGAACAGAGCCCAGGCGATATAAACCCCTTGTTCCAAGCGGTCATAAACCCCTAAACCCTCGCGGTCCACAATGAACAGGTCAGTAGTGGTTCAGCCTGCACTCGGATACCGCATCACCAACAGCCAATCCTCTACATAACACCAACACGCCTCAAGCCAGGTATGTACAAGCTCATACATATAGACATCAGCACATATGCATAAAACACCACCAAAACATACCACACACTATAAAAATAATTCAAGAGCCACAGGACACCATACACTTGCAGGAACACACTCACTCAGAGCCACACACGACACATAATATAGGTATAACACTTACCATTAGATAAATAAATTAACGCATAAACCTCTATCACTACAGCACAATACAGCCTATGCAATAGCACACCAAGTAGTCGCAAGCTCCTGAAGATGGATGTATAAACATCTGAAACATGTTGAGCAGTAAATTAACATAATAAAGCAGTGACATCAAGTTGGTCTACCTTTATTCAAATATCAAGATGATGCACGGTCCAATACGCATAAGATAAACCAGTTTATGTTTGATTTTCCCACCAGCATGTAAATAACTAAGGTATGTTGAGAGCAGAATCAATCAATTTAAAATTAGCTTAAGATGTGAATCTAGTAACTTTCTAATCATAATTTAACAATCTACTGCTAATGAAGCAACATCAAAGAAGTTTTAGAAAAATGTGTTCATAGCATGGCAGTTTTAACATGTTTATTTCAAGATAAATTACTAATTTATCATATATTTTGGTGTGTAAAAATGTACACTTAACCTCATAAGAGTCTGATAATTGGAAAATGAGGATGTCCAGCAAAACTGAAGTCTGGTGGATTCCGCGATTCCTTCTTATGGCCACCAGCAAGGAGCTTGAGAACCACAAAGTTGGTTTTGGCAACTTTCAGCAGATCACTTACCTGCAACAATATAGCTATTCATTTTCTGTAACCCATTAATGATAATGTTTTTACCAAAAACCATATAAATGTTTATATGGTCTCACTCATAAAGGGAGGATATGGATTAAATACTAAGGGAAAGAGGAAAATATATAAAGATAATGATTAAGCTCTTTTAAGTTACATTGTTTCTTGAAAGGCAACTTTTTTCCTCTCTCCCAATTGTCATCTTCAGCATAGGAAGTATGTAAATTCTCCTGATATGTAAGACATGTGAGACACAACAAAAATGTTCTAAATCAGCAGACATGTAAATTAACCAATATGGCTCTCAAAATTTAAAATCTTATTTTGTCCAAATTTTGTAAATGGATTCTACAGAACCTCATGTAGGTAAAAACTGACAATACTGTGTCCACTTACCTCTTGATCTGGAGTGCTAATGGTTTCCAACATGGTGCGTGCTTTGTGAAAATGCTGGCAGCCTGCCAGGTACAAGCTAGTACTAGTGGGTGGCTCCTCATATCGGACGAGTGATGTCATATCTTGAAACTCAGAATACTGCATTGGTGGGGGTGTCAGTAAGCTGGCAAATGGAGCAAATCGGTGTTCATAACGCACCTGTTCATTGTCGAATTCAGTGTGAGGTAGCCTGATCTTCCCATCAAGTCGAAAACCTACCATTGCCTGAGCAACACACGAAACAGTCCGGTGACATTATGTCATGCTAAATACACAAATTTTCCTTTTCAAGATATTTGAGTATCAGTATGCAAATACAAAATTCTGTATACATTTAGAATTTAAAACATAAGTACGCACATGTGTACAGACATATGGTGATCATAAAACTAGTTCTTGATGCTGCAGTATTCTCGCTTATCTTTAACAAATGACTCCCAGATCAGACCTCTATAACACATTAAAAAAATACACACCTTCTGTATCCCCACAATCTGGAGACATTTGTTTGACTGACTGCCTATCAATACTGTTTCATCTACAGATATCATGCAGTATTGAATGAGATGAAAAGACAATTGTGTATGGTGCACAGGCATGATATGCAACAAAGAGGTTGAGATAGGAGAGACCACAGGAAATCATGAGGATACCTAGTAGCCTGGGTGTGGTTCAAACTATGTACCTTCAAAATATATGTCTTAGTGTTATTCCTATATCATATTGTCCAGTTGCAGGCTTACAGAACTGTATACCAACTTCAGAATAACCTTGGAAACACACATATCAAAACTTGTAACCAAACTAATCCCTATTCCTGAGAGCTAAGTCCAGGAAATAGTGATACTATTGTTATTATCATCATCGTTTTAAATTTATTCTCGCCTATTAGTTACTAGGTGGTGGTCTTCTGGCAAGTCCAAATCTCAACAAGAGGTCAAAGCAATTTACACCAGCACTTTACAAAATGATGTGTGCAGTGCTCATTAGTGTGATCTTCTGTAGGTCTATGGCTGATGGGTGACCCGGAAGCACCTGACGGTTCTTATGTAATCCCTTCTTAATTGTTCCTAATGCTCCAAAAAAAACTGGCACAATTTTTGTCTTCACTTTCCACATCTTCCTGACATTGATCTCCACAGGTCTTTGTAGTTGCTTATTTTTTCAGTTTCTTTTGTGTTAACATTTGAAACATCTGGAATGGCTACATCCATCAGTAGGCAAGGCTTCTCTTTTTTAACATGCAGTATTATATCAGGTCAATTTGCTAGTATTGTTCAATCTGTGATAACCGGTACATCCCACATAATAGTGGTATCACTGATATTTATGACCTTTCCAGGTGTATGTTCACAGTACCTGTCAGTAACCTGGAACCCCATTATGTATATATCGTCCAGTGAATGTAATCAGCCACCATACTGTGTATATTAGTGTATTCAGAGGGTGCAAGTGTTGTGCATCCTACAACCATATGTTTTACGTGTTGTTCTACCTTATAGCACATTCTGCATTTATTATCAAATGTTTGCTTCATGATATTCCTCTGATGATAATGCATGTTGAGTGGTTGATCTCAAGCTGCTATTATTAAGCTCACTGTTTCTCCCTTCAGCCCTGAGCTACATAACCACACCAAGGATTTTTTTTATCTACTTATAGTCTTTCAAGGTCCCAGGAGAATTGTCCATGCACTGGTTTCCTCTCCAGCGCTTCTATCCTCTCATTTTCAATGCTGGACTTAAGTCAATTCTTGATATTTTGGGCAGCAGTTTCTTGTGTCATATATTTTTGCTTTATTAGATTTGCTTCTTTCTGCAGAGAGTATATGGTCTTCCTGGCGTCATATTCTTGCACTAATCTGGTATGCCTATCTTTGCCTTGCTTAATGTACTCACTGAGACCAACAACAGCAGTATCATATGTCGACTCCAGTTCAACTAATCCACCACCACCATTTTATCTTTTGCTGTGGAGTCTATCTCTGTTGTCTACTCGGAAGTGCACTCTTTCAGTAGTTACAAGATTTCTCATTTTTCAGTCTATCTTCTCCATTTCTTTTCTTCACTAACTGACTGTTCCAAAGCTGTCAAGTAGGACTGGTAAAGCTAAGGTGTAGACAGTTGTAATCTTGTTCTTCAAGTTTAAGTCTGTGTGGAGAATTTGCCAGACCCAACAATAATATTCCTTCACTAGTTTCTCCTTCATTAGGCTATTGTCAATACCTTCACCTTCTTCTATGCCCAGATACTTAAAGGTCACATCACACCCCATTTTCCTTATTACTGTCTGGTTATTTAGACTAATATTTTGGCTTCTAGTTAGCTTGCCATGTTTGAAAACTGCAATGGCGCATATGTCTAGGCCAAATTCCATTTGTATATCATTGCTAATTCTTTTGACAATGCTCAACTCCTGCTGTAACTTGGTCTCATCTCTGGAAAATAGCCTCAAGTAATCCATATAGAATAAACAGCTGATTTTATTTTTTTCCCTTAACTTCATACTCTGCTTCTTTATTATTATTATCATCATCATCATCACGTCCTCATCGCCGCAGCCGCCATCACCATTGTCGTCGTCGTCTCTTGTCACAGATCCCTTCTTCCTGGTACTTCTCCTGAACCAATGGTGATCCCTACCACTCATGCTTCAAGGTTCAGAATGCAGTACTTTCTGCATTATGTGTGATGTTCCCAGTATAGCTGCCTTTTGTGTTCAGTCTATTGAATGTTTTCCTGGTATGGTTCCCAAATTTTTCTTTAAGCCTTGTACTATTCTGGAGGCCCCTATTATTACCAGTATAATCATACATTTCATGTTCTACATTCATTGTAACATAAACTCTTGTATTTTAGCTTCTTTCCCCTTCTTTTTGCACACTTCTGTCCACGGGTATTGCCACATCTATCAGCATGCATGTTTTCTCTTTTTTGTTTTTAATTATTATATCTGGCCTATTTGCTGTAACTTACCTATCTGTGTGTACAACTTGATTCCACAACACTGTGACATCTCCCTGTTCATACACTGGCTTAGGTGTGTGTGTGTGTGTGTGTGTGTGTGTGTGTGTGTGTGTGTGTGTGTGTGTGTGTGTGTGTGTGTGCACGCACGCACCATTTGTCTGTTGTTTTGCACATTGCATAATGCAAATGTGTACAAAATTTATCATGCCTCATTAAGTATTCATTCTTCACCAAAATGGGGCATCCAGAGGTTAGGTGGTAAACAGTTTCTTCATGTTATTTACATAACTGGCATTTACTGTCCATTTCTTCCTTCAAAATTTTATTCTTAAAAGAGTATGTACTAACTGTTGGTCTGGTCTGAGCTGCCACTATTGTACTTTATGTTTCTCCCTTAAAGTTTCCAGATTCTTGCCATCAATAAGACTGTTCATTATCCATCAGCTTTTTATCTAAGCAACATGGCAGTTGTCCATACATCCTCTTCCCTTGCCATCATTCTTTTGTTGTCTCTGCTATGCTGTCATTTATTTGTCTTGTTCCTCTCTGTAATTCTGTCTTGAGGCATCTAGCTGTCTGTAACATTGCTGAGTCGATGTTGTGTTGATGCTTTCTGACAATCTGTATTAGTGGATATTCCTTGCTGTCCACATATTCCACCAGTTTTGTTATTTCTGCTGTGTGGGCTTCTAATTGCATTAGGCCCCTTCCATCCTGTTTTCTGGGAGCATACACATGATCTATGTCTCCCTTTGAATGATGCTGTCCATGAATGGTTAGCAGTTTCCTCATTTCTTGTCCCAGTTTTTGCAGTTCTTCTTGGAGCCTGTTAATAATTCCAAAACTTTATCTACATACCAGTATTACAAATGATCCAATTGCTTGAATTTTATTCTTGTTGTTGTTATTATTGTTATTACATTGTTGTTGTTGTTGTTGTTGTCGTCGTCTTCCTCGTCATCATCACCTTTATGCAGGCTACTTACAATTATATACCTAAAACAACCCATGTTTCTAGGGTACACAGTGTAGCAGTTGTTCTGTATTTACAATTTGTGCTACTTGTAATATTAATTCACCTCTGAAATATGTTTTGAACTTTTACATTAGTACTTCCTGCAGTACGTGTGCAGTGCCCAATATGGCTGTTTTTTGTATTCCTTAATTTCATACTTTCCTGGTATGTTGCTCAGGTATTGTCTGAGTGGTTTTGAAATGGTTCCAGTTGCCCCTATTATTGCAGGTTTATTATTATTATTATTATTATTATTATTTACATTTTCACAGTAATCATTGTTTCATTAGTTCTTAATGCCTTGCTGACCGGACGGTCTTTCAATTAAATAGCCCCAGTTCCCGGACTTTTAAACACTCTGAATGTTCAAGCCCATAACATATTCTTACTTACAGTTTGACACTGCAGATTATGCCCCTGAGCCCGAGACTTCAGAAACTGCATATAGATAGTCTAGTAGTTCGTTACTGAATGATATATCTCAAAACAAGACTCTTTGTGAAGCAGAACAACGCAGAATTTACAGACATATCTAGTTTCACTTCGCTTCTTATGTGCAGCACACACTTTACACTGTCTTGTAGGATACTTCTTTTTTCCGTTCCCACCATCAACAATTTTTTCAAGTTTGTGTATCCTGAAATCACCGGAGAGTCTGCCTGGCAGGTCCTGTTTAGGTCCCCTTTCTGGCAATTAAAGGTCATCAGAACTTGACTCACTTCGATTCTGGACTTCTGATATCCAGGACCTTCCTACCTCATGCAGGAAGTTCTTGTACTTTACTTTGTTTGTATTTAGTGTCCTGTACACAAAAAATGCATTGAAGAGCACACAGTTTAGCAGATATAGTACCACCTTTTCTGAGCATTTTACAGTTTTCTTCAGAACTGAGTAATAACTAAGGTACTGGTCTGCCCTGTCTACACCCTTTATGAATTCAGTGTACTGGACAACAGCATAAGACTTCTTTATTTCCATGTTTGTTTTCCTGTCTTTCCTCCCTTTGTTTACAACTGTTGCATCATGAATCATACGTATCATTCACACAAGTCTTGTCCTTCTACACTTGCACCATTACATCATCATTCCTCCAGAATGCTGACTTCCCTTGTTTCAAGCACTTGCCTTCCCCTTCTAGGTCACATGGAATGCCCCTGTTAGCCCTCATGGTGCCGCAGACTCTCACGTTTCTGTCCAGCAATGTCTGAGCTAATCTTACACTGTTATAAAAATTGCCTTGATACATGTGAGGAAAAATGGGTGTGGAAATTGTGGGGTCAGTGAACCAGTAGAAGATTGCAATTGTTTATGTGAACTAGTTGTGGGGATGTCACTGTCACTTTCCAAACTCTCAATGTCACTATAATCAGAGACACCAGAACACGTATCCACATATAACTCACACAAAATATCGCCCTCTTGCAAAACATTCCTACGCAAAGTCATGATTGCAAATGAAGGAAAACAGAGAGAGTATCTGAATGAGTGGTCCCTTGGTTGCAGTCTTAGGATTCTAAAAATAAGGGGTCATGATAGGTCTGTTTATTTGTAACTTGAGACCCAAGCATCCTGCATCAAGCTGTCGATAGCCTTGAAGCAAAACGTAAGCCAGACTAGCTGACAAACACATGTGCAGGGAAAAAAAGAAAGACGCAACCTGTCAACAATGCATGGTATTGCAATCACCACTTTCTACGTGGCCTGATGGCAAGGTGTTAAAAACACAATAGGTATTTTTGTTCACACTTCATCATATACACTTGACTAGCATATGGTGCTGTTTCTTCTGGGACTTTTCCACCTTGAAGACAAAGGGATTACAATCCTTCAAAATACTGGGAACCACTAAACCCATCACATGACATCACATCCCAGGCGACCTGAAACCTCTTGCAGCCTTTTGCTAACATAAACACCAACAGCAACAGTAACCAACTTCAAAACCTAAGAAATGAATATTTAACCGGTTAGGATTAAAAAAGAAAAAAAGCTCTCTTTCTCATCAGATACATAATCTGCTCTCTCTAATGGATACTACAACTGCAGAAACATAATAATGTAATGACTAGTAGATAAAGATCTGATTTTAATTTAATTTAAAATTATAAATGGTTAATACTTCTACCATTTTATACTTGTGTACAGTTACATGTTATATTATCATACTTTTAGACAGGTATATGTTACATTCTCTGAACACTGGATTACTGTAATTACACTCATGAACAACTCAGTATGTCACATGACAATAGAATATGGACAAAGGTATAAGTGGTATAAGCATGATATATTGATTCATAAATTAGTTTAACATGGATGATACTTGGAATGCATTCTTCTCAGTTCGTGCGGAACTAGAAAAAAAGTCCGGTACTGACATGATAGTGGGTAATTTTAAGCCAAAACATACAGTTACAATTTATGTAACTTAATAAAGATAACCTGTTATTGTACTTAATAACCTTCCAGTAACTAAGTTGGTATTTACATTTTTGAGCATGGTTTAAGAAAAATATATTATTTGAACAGAAAAAGAAAATTTATGAGATACACAACATTTTGTGAAATGAAAAAAACAGAAATTATGCACCATGTCTTAAAAATGCAGTAAATTTCCTTGTTGCCTAAATACACAAAATGAACTCTAGGAGTGTTTTTCAATTTGATTTCACATACATGAACACAGCAGTTCACCTGATATGCTGGTTAATTTCTAATGGTGACACACCCCTAAGACCAAAGTCACACTTTGAGAACCTTTGATCTCACATAACCACAGATTCAGTATCACTATCATCACAGTTAGGAACATGGCCTTTGCCATTACAGTCTGCAACAGTACATATGATCAGTACTTCATATACCTTGCCATCTATGAATATTATGGCTTGCCCTCAAGTTTAATGTCAATATTTCTGTTTTTGTATGCCATCTATGTGAAAAACACAAGAACTAGCAGGAGTCCACAATATGTAGAAAAGCTGAATCCATACAACAAATGACATCCATTACTAACAATTTAAAGCTTCAGGAAATATGATGCATGTCTGTTGTGCAATGTCCCAATGATGGTTGCGCAGCAATGGGATACAACAATGTGACCACATATTAAGTTATACAAGAAAATAAGGGAATTAACCCGTGTAATATTTACCTTATAGAATCCACCACACAAATTCTGCAGTGCTTGGTACATAGCTATCTCTCTTCCATAAGGTCTTGTCTTCCTTTTCTTTGATCTATTTTTCTTTGCACTACGACCTCTGTGACCTTCCACAGTAACTTCTTGTTCTATGAGGAAACTGTCTGCTCTTGTCAAGGCAGACACCAGCCAGCCATAAAGGAATTCATACAAATACCTGCACACACAAAACAAATGCAGCAGTCTCATAACACTCAGTTAATTCTCAATTATGTAAGCTTTCTAAAATATTCTGCCAGCTTGCTTGTAAATCCTATAACAGCACTTGTGTTTGCAGTGTCAATCACAAGCATGCGGACCTACAGTACATGTAAAAGCATACATGAACATTATTCACAACAGTTGATTGGAAGCAGGTTTGGAACCGAGGGCTCCTTGATCTCTGGCACTGCATCTACTACTTTCATCAGTGGAACTACAGAAAACAGAGTGACCACTCTTGCCATGGACTACTTCAAAGCAAAGCATCTGTGACATGTCACAATGTACTTCCACATTTTCCCAGTCAGGTATGGCAAGAAGGTGGTACATAGTGATTACAGGCAAGTCACAATGGATTTCTGTGACAACACACACCCATTCACCACTTCTCTTCTTTTTGTAATTCTACCAGTAATTATAAAAAAACACAGAATGAGTTTATAATGCAACACTAAGGCATTTTATATCTCTGCATGCTTTACCCTTCTCAGATGGTCATCCATGATTTAATCCACCACAATCACACTTTTTGTTGCTATTCACAATCATGCACACACTACAGAATTTCACTACCATTGTTAGAACCTGTTCTTGTTATGTTTGCAAAACATACTATTTATATGTCTACATTAATTCTGTTAAATTTGCCACATACAACTTCAATGTGCATCCCCCTGAAATATTTTGTAATTGCCCATTTAAAACCAATATTTCATACACAATTTGTAGGTATATTCATTATCAATAAACATACCAAATTTAAAATTCCTAGACATCATCAATAAATATTATGTACTGCTAGCACAATTTCAATTTCCTTAATTATGCATCATGCACACTGTATGAAGAGATAAGGCAGATCAGTACTGACTGCTTTCGATCTTATCAATTACTACTGCTGGTATCTGTGTTTCACATAAGCAGCCACAGTAGTCATAAATGTATGCAGGTTTACATACCAAGTGCTTGGTATTTTTGCATGTCACCTATTGTAACACTAGTAGCCAAAGTAGTCATAAATGCAAGTAGGTCTTCACACGTAGTGCTTAGTTATTTTTATTCAGTTTTAACCAAACTTTGATTTTCAGGACATATTTTAGTAAAATCTCTGATACAAAATCGAATGAAAATCCATCCAGTGGGAGCCGAGTTGTTCCACGCAGACAGACATGACAAAGCAATCAGTCACTTTTCACAGCTTTGCTAATATACCTAATAAAAATGAAAGTATTAAAATGGTATTATAATCTTATGGATACATGTAATGACAGTCTGTTCTTAATAATCCAAATTCACTCACCAGAATATATAATGGTACTCATGCATACTGTACAGCTCTAGCTCAAATCCAGACAGCAAGTACATTATCATGATCCGTAATGTGTGATACAGAATCCACGTACCAAAACAGGCAAGATGAGGGCGAGGCGAGTCTGACTTGAGAGAAAGATTATGCAAATATGCATCCACCCGTTCTGCCTGAAGTCACACAAAAGTTTGTCCCATTAATAAGCTACTGAAAACACTTCAACTACAAATGCATTCTAATGAGCCAAAATATTCCCAAAAAGAAAGAAAAAAAAAAGTGTGTAACATGATTTTCAATACAATGGCAAACTCTTGCAAACTTTCTGTGCACCAATAGCTGCATTTATTTAGAGCTCTTGGGGATACAGAACCCCATTAAATTTGTCTAAGTTTCCGTCTTGGGACCAAAGAAGTGAAGTTGTCCCTGTCCATGCCACGCAGGCATATAAGAGTAATGATACAGCTCCACTTATTCTTTACCTCAGCAATGAAATGGAGGCGAGAGGTCACTGTCATGTCCTGGCCACTACACCCCTGGGGAAAGAGCCCCTGCTACCCACTCAATATGAGACTGGGTGGGCCCCATAGCTGTTGTGGATGTTTTGGAGAAAAGTTTCCTTCCTCCCTCAAACCCCAGATCCTCCAGCCTGTAGCCTTGTTACTATACCAACTACATTATCCTGTCTGCCTTTGCAAACCACTGTCTTTACTTGAATATTAAATGACCCTGTATGCAAGAAGAGTCCCCTTCATACTTGCCAATTTTCAGGAAAAGTAACTATACAGCACATGGTTAAATTTTTGTGGATTAATAAGGCAACCCCAATTTTTCAGGAAAATATACTTGTCTTGTATTTGGGTAAACACAGTATATGACAGATCAGCTGCAGCATCACTGCCACTACAGAGATTCCAACACCTACTTCTATGACAGTTTTTCATACTCTTATGTTGAACACAGTTCATTGTAATTCCATCAAATTTATTGTGAACATCTGTATCCCATATGCCCAAACTGTTTTGCTGTCGATTTCCCCCCTTTCAAATTGTGCTGTTAAATGAAGATTCTGTTGAAATGTTGGCACCGTTTTGTTACTTTCAGCCATTTTACAGGGATCACAGAGTTACCCATACGTTCTGGAATGCCTAGAACGAACCACATTGTTGCAGAAGTGACAAAAACAAACTGTCTACAGTGGGAAGACATGAACGTTGATAGCATCTGCATACTCCATTTCCACTGTCACACCATTCCTAACTGTCCCAATTTTCAGATAAGACTACTGTGTATGTTGTAACAACTCATTCCCATTCCTTTTCTTTCAGTATAATTACGCAGAACTTATAATTTGGAGGCAATTAACATCATGAATATAAAAAGCAGCAATTTGTATATTCAAACCTCATCTTGCAAGGTAGCAAAGTCTTCTAGTAGATGTGCCAGTTTGTCCCGCTGTCTTGCTCGATTGTGTCCACACAACTGCATGAGATTACCAAATGGTCGAGTACAATGATTTAGGAAAGTTTCCACATACTCCTTTGCCTGAAATATGAGCACAAGGCTACAGCTATTACATACACACAGCAACTACAACATTACAGTATACAGCAGGTGTTAAGGCAGAGTTATCAGTGAATACAGGAACTGTGAACATACTGATGTTTGATGGGCATGTTCGGTTCTTGTACTTAATAACCCATAGACTCAAATACAAAGAATTGTAATTTTATGTTTTTATATGCAAACTAAGGGATGAATACAGAACTAAAAATGTGCGAGACCAAAGTGATAAACAGAACACTGTAGCACAGGATAAGAGGAAGATGGAGAAAATTAACAATCTGTGTACTTGTACACTTAGCAGTCAAACCATGAATGGATTGTCCCAATACTCTCATATAATTCAGGAATACACAAAAACTGCCAGTGTTCTGCCATATCTTAGAATATGCTTAAACAAGCTACTGCAATACACATAAAGTATTTTGAACCCTCTTGTGCACATGTATTCTTAATACGAATGCTTAACAGAGGGGTTACAGGGACCTGCACGTGGCCTTTGTGAACATACCAATAATCAATCAGACTGCACAAAATAGTCACTTTACTGATTAGACAGGTAACCAAAAATGCTTAAAGATAGAACCTGCAATGTGTGTGAGCTCATAAGTGTATTAAGCTGTGGAAGTGCTCGTGAATGAAGAATTACGAGGCATACAGATACGGAAACCTGCCCCAACACAAATGCTATCTGGACTGCAATATTAAGAGATTTAACCATTACCACACAGCTATTTAATTCCAGTTTGTTGTATAAAAACAATGAACACTGTCATCTATACAGGGCACATAGTATGGTTAGACAAGTATAAGCTAGATTTGGAAGGCCTGAGAAAATTCCTTGGACAGGAAATATGTATACACATACCTATAAAATTTAAAAAAAAAAATCTTTTGTAGTAACCTGAATCATGCAGAAATAGAGTTTGACATTCACAGGACCGTGCATCGTGATATATTCATATAATAAAAGCCAAAGAGATGAACTATTTCTGCTAGCAGTCAGTCAACATAACTAGCATGACAAATACCTATTACTGTGTATACAGTGTTGAGACTCCTGATGATGGACAGTAGATCTGTCTGAAACAGGTAGAGTTCTATATCAAAATAAACTTGAGAAATAGTGCATCTTTTTGGCTTTTATTATAAGAACAGAAATACAGTACTTTAAGACACCCAGTTCTGTATGGCTGGTGGTCATATTTGAGTTTGGGGTGATTATGGTATCAGTACTGACAATATAATGCTCGGGCAGTATGTTTCACAGAAATTACATGCCATGATTATTATTTTACTTACTGTATTACTGCATTGTATAATTTATGCTTTTATGTAAATGTATCACTTTACCTGAGCACTGTTCAGTAATGTTGATTTTGGCATCAGAGCTGGTGGAAATATAAAATTCTTAGCTGCATCTCTTAGCACATCCACAAAATTTAAGGTACCAAATACTTTATTACACTGGGGGAGATACAGTAATTGAAGAATTGAGCGGGACAGGATACATGGTCCGTGCCGACTGAAATCGATGAAGAAATCCTAAAACAAATAAAAATAAAATAATTTGCGTATGTTTTGAATTACAGAATCTTGAAAGCAGTAGAAAACTAATTTCAAACAACTGGTACTTGTGTGTGTTAAGAACATCTGCACTTGCAAGATGGGTGTTTATAGAAGGACCCGGAAGAATGGATAACGCTTTGTTACTACTCCGGCAGAGAAAATAACAAATTTTTATGTCTACACGTATTTCATTTTACTGTAAACTTACCAATGCACTGTGAAATGAAGTGTGACTTGTAATTTTACACACAACTTTCAGTCTGTTCAGCAGTTCTTCAAAATACTCCAAGGCTTCAAGACGAGATTTTATTTTTGTATATCGAGGAAATGTGGGTGGAAGTAACCGCTGGTTAACAAGTGGATCAAACCCCAATATTGTTGGGTGGTCAGCTGAAACCAGAATACACATGTACATGTAACAGAATGCACATATATCTGACAAGCAGAAAAACATGTGATAGAATATACATGTATGTAATAAGCAGAAAACACATGTACATGGTAACAGAATACACATGTACATGATAAGAAGAATACACATATTGTGGTAGCAGAATACACACGTATGTGATAAGCAGAATACACATGTACATGGTACACAAATGGCACACAAACATGACAAAAAATGTACATGTAGATAATAACAGAATGTGCATGTAGATGATAATCACATACTTAAATTAACTGCCCACTTAATGTTCATCATTACAACAACAAAACACTACCAGATGCATCTGGTCTTAAATGACCAGTGACCCTATTCTAGCCTCACAAACTCAAGGAACCAATGTATGTTATTTAAAGAATAAAAACAGAAATAACAGAAATGAATAGTAATACCCTGCAGAAAGAATGGAACTCAATCACATAGACAAGCAATAAATTATACAAGTAAAGGAAGCAGTAGAAGGATCAATCTCTTTAGCATGCCAAACAGGTAGGAAGGCAAAGATATTAACTGGTATTGAAGATGATAAGAGACAATAAATGCCTAAAGCACGTAACAATGAACTCAAAGTAGGAAAACTGGAGTTTAATATGATAATTTTGTCACAAATGAGGTGTACCATTGATAAACCTACTCACATTCTACTTCTGGCTGCAGTCCTCTACCTACAGTCTTCTGCATAGTAACCAACAGCTCAGAGCAACTAGCCAGGAGTCTGTGGCAGTCACCCAGCCCAGGTTGTTCCCGGCGACCAAGACAAATCAGTGCCTGATACAGCAGCCTGATGAACTTTATCCGCGAGTACAGTGCTACCACATCTTCGTGCTAAAACAAACAAGACAGGCAATGTACGTACAATATAACATTGAGGTGTGTTCGTGCAATCATCTTGCAATAGGAGAGCAATGAATATTACAAAACCTGCGTATGTGTATTTGTAGTACGCAATGTGCCATATTGGCATCTGTGGCCTGACCACCTCTACAATATTTTTCCACATTATCTCACAAATGGGACAATTTTTTTAAAAAAAATTACTGAATACAAAATTTGTTTTGATTTTCTCTACAACTTTTGTCCGAAACATTTCTCAATCTAAGAAGAACTGAGCGAGATATGATAAAAAAGTATATTGGTCTTAATGTAAAGTCCCCTGTATTCTTGTCCAGTTTTAATTACACTTGAATTTTGACAGATTTTTGACAAATCCTCAAATATCAAATTTCATGAAAATCTGTCCAGTGGGTGCCGAGTTGTTCTGTGCAAACGGACAGACATGAAAAAGCTAATAGTCGCTTTTCGCAATATTGTGAATGCACGTAAAAACAGATTCCATTCCACTGAACCACAGATGACACTAACAAGCTACTGCAATATATGAGTCTCACAGCAAAGGATGACTTTCATAATTAGATAACACTGTATTGCCAATCACAGTAGCTTCACGATCTACAACACAAACTGTTTTTAAGAAATAACAGACTACTTAACCGGCAACACAATGCAGACCATGCCAACATAATCACCACTACCACTATCATCATCCACACCCCTTCTTCTAACATCATTTTATGTTTATTTACAGCTACATATAAAAAGTCCTCTTCAACTTCCCACAACCTTCTCTTTCTATTTCTTGCCAGTTATTTCCTCTATTCCTGATGTCTTCCTATTCGTGGCTAAACTACATTGTTTTGGGTTGTCCCATTTGTATCTTTCCTTGGCATTTAATTTATTAGACAGCAACATACAACTAGGTCAGTATATGAAGACACATGGTTGAAATCATAGCAAGAGCAAGGTACTAGTATTGCACTTTCACCATTGTGAAGTGTTGCAAAGGTTCTAACACTTCTAGTTATAATGAGCAAAGTTAAATCATTACTTGTACAGAACCATTTCCATCTGGCCACACATAAAGATGACAAGTAAATGTTTTTCACGACAGGTCCACAGATTGGCAACAGTTCGCTGGGGACAGGAAAGAGTAAATGGTAGTCTTGCAATATAGTCCAAAACTTAAACCAACCTGAAAGTATTTAAACTTTATTATATAAAACACTGCTGCAAACAGTTCACGAACAACACAACCATGAAAAAAGAAGCACAGAAATTACTGAATGATATATGTTACTGCACTGACTGTGGGCTGGAAGGTCCGGGATCGGATCCCGGTGGGGACGACATTTTCCACCAGTCCAGATTTGGCCCTGGGGCCCACCCAGCCTCCTATAAAACAGGTACCGGGTCTTTCCCAGGGGTAAAGTGCAGTGGGGGTGTGCTGCTGACCACTCACCCCCTTCTAGTGCCATGGCCATGGAAGAGTAAAGCTATACCTCTACCCACCCTCTGGGCCACACCGGGCCTGTGATGGGATCACTTTTATATGTTACTACAGACAACCTCAATGAAGTCACCTTTCCACACTGGGAGTAAAGCTTCATGAAAAAGCAACTTAGTGTCCAAAGTGTCCACAATTCATTAGTAATTTAAAGCACAACATTAAATATATGTACCACCTAATTTAACATTACAATCCCTGCATTTTGCCAGCAGTCACTTTCGTTATGATTCTCAGAATAAATAATTATTTCCTCCAATAGCATTAAGCATCCAGTCTTTGAAATGAAGATTACGTGTGTTTTCTGTGGGGTATGAACTCAATCTTTAATTAATATTTAGATGATCTTCAGGATAAAGGTAAAGGTAAAGTTCACCCTAGAACAGGCCATGAAGGCCCAGAGGGGGAGTAGCTGTATAGCTCTACTCTTCTTTGACCTCAGGGCTAGATGGGGAGAGAGGTCAATGCCACACCCCAGCCGCTTTACCCCCAGGAAAACCCGGTACCCATTGTAGAAGCTGGGTGGGCCTCAGAGCCCGTATGGACAGGTGCAGAAAATCTTGCCCCAAATGGGATCCGATTCCCAGACCATCCAGCCCGTAGTGAGTCGCTATACCGACTACAGCATTCAGAGGTTTAATGGCAAACCATTCATTACATACATACACAGTATTTGTAATAATGTTACACAATCTGTTTATTAACCCATTACAACATAGGGCAGTCAACACACTACATGGCACCTTAAGCTTCTGGTCTCACACCCCTTAATGATCTCGTGTATCTGCAAAAAACTGCTACAAAGGGTTTGATAAATATAAGTGTTGTTTCTAAAAAATTAACAATTCCACTTATTACCACCATATACCATATGGATGTATATAATGAAACTTACCTCATCACTGGAACAAGAATCTGATGGTCTGCTGCGCGTCCGACGATGCAGCTCTTCTTCTACTTCTTTTAACATGCCTATGGTGCGAGGTTCAGATACATCTGGCACTAGCCGGTAACCATATACCATAGGCTGAAAATCTTCCTCTTCGAATACCAAAGCCCTGCATTAGACATCAGAGACACATGACAGTACACATCATCATCACACCTTATGGTCACACACTTATATATGCATAATTGTTACTCACATAATGAGTAAAAGCTATGGTCAAAATATTATAGTACGGCATACATTACAATACGTGTTAGTGTGCTAAACATCTTTCAACAATGAACTGTGAAGAGTTAAAACAATTCAAGATTAATAATTACACAGCAGTATTGTCCCTGGAAAATGTGGCATAAGATACACAGCATACTCACAGTCATCCATAGTAATGAGGGGTACAAGATATTATTATTATTATTATTATAATCAAGACCAAGCAATTAGTACAAACTATTTTAAGAATAAAATTTTGAAGCAAGAAATTGAGAGTAAATGCCGGTTATGTAAGCAACATGAAGAAACTATTGAC
>Ga0131853_10008109_pt1 | contig 19106 bp, 11 predicted proteins | sample TergutLab28metaG_FD_92764 | JGI IMG/M metagenome (GOLD analysis project Ga0131853, IMG submission 92764) | Labiotermes labralis P1 segment gut microbial communities from Petit-Saut dam, French Guiana - Lab288 P1 (version 2) (version 2) | ecosystem: Host-associated > Arthropoda: Insects >...
GCGGACGCTTGTGAGTACGGTAATGAACCTTCGGGTTCCATGAAATGTGGGGAATTTCTTGACTAGCTGCAAACCAGTTAGCTTCTCAAGAAGGACTCTGCACCATGGAGTAAGTAAGTAAGTTGGGATTGTACCCCCTGACCACAAAAATTAATTGACAGCATGTTGCTGAACATGATGCATACCACAAACTGATTGACTTGCATACACCATGACTACACAAGCTTCACTGAGCATAATTAATGCCTACCAAATGACACGTGTGCACTTGGCAGAGTGTGTCAGGATTTTACATGAAAAATGCCCATTTTGATTCCCAGTCATTATTTCTTGAAATATATGTATGTACTTGAGATTTAAACTTGATGCATTAATTTTCATTAGCTCATATATTTTCTTAGAGTATAACCCATTAAAAAGTTATCCAGAATAATTGTTATTTCTGTGACTATTGTGTCATGTATGTAAAATTTACATTAAATCAATGGAAATAAACTCTGAGCTCTGTTTGTAGTATTTGTACTTTGAAGGTGAAGTGGATAATTTAAGTAGCCATTGTCCTCTATTTTGGGCACTTTAATTTAAGATATTTATATTTTATTTAAGAAATGGTACAACATCCTACAGCCTCTAAGAACTGGGGAAAAAAAATGACCAGACAGCATACAAGACCATTCAGATGTTAGGACAGTGTGCACAACATTGGGCTGTGTTCAGAAGACACATTTTTTGTCAGGGGTATCTCTAACACACATACCTCTCTCCTAAAACCCTTCAGATGATGTGGTAATTACAGTACTACATGTAGCAATCATAAACAGTGAATGTAGAATGTGCTGGAAGCTTTTTGAAGAGCAGTCTGCAGAATGATGTTTGTGTTGCATATGCTGATTAATGGACAGTTTGACTACAGCTGTATGGATTGTTTTGTGACATGGATGCTCCCTGTTCTTATGAGTGGAAGTTATATTGAAGCCATTTGTTGTTTCTTCTTTGTTAGCTGATACAATGAAATGGTCATTCTTTGTTGCCAGCAATTGAATTCGTGTTACTGCTAGTCCCATCCCAGCCAAGCCTATGATAGGGGATAAAATTGAAGTCATATATCAAATATCCAGGCTAGTGATGGAAAAAAGGTAAAGTGCACCACTGTACAGGCACTGAGGATTTGTACAGGCTGTATGGCCCATAGGGTGAGTAGAGGTATAGCTCTACCCTTTCTTGACCACAGCACTAGAAGCGGGTGAGGGGTCTGTGTCACACCCGGCCGCTCTTTACCCCCCAGTAAAGACCCGGTACCCATCGTACAGGAGACTGGGTTGGCCCCGGGGCTGGTCTGGACAGATGGAAGGAAGATGTTTGCATAATTGAAAGTACAAGGTTATTCAAAATGAATGTTGGGGGTTTTAACAACTTGTCATACACAATACACTTGAGATAGGAGTATATGCATTTTTTTATTTAATAGAACAACACTCCAAGTTTTTGTTACATACCTTACAGGTGCTCTATATATGCATCCTTTGTGATTCTGTAAACATCAACATGATTGAACGCCATTGAAACCATCACCGCTGACATGCTACAAACAGTTTGGAACAAACTCGATTATCATGATGATGTTTATAGAATCACAAAGGGTGCACACACAGAGCACCTGTAAGGTATGTAACAAAAACTTGGGAGTGTTATTCTATTAAATAAAAAAATACATATACTCCTATCTCAAGTGTATTGTGTATGACAAGTTGTTAAAACCCCAACAATCATTTCAAATAACCCTGTACAGATAATGCAACATATTTTTTTATGTGCCTTCAGAAATATTAAAAATTTACTTGAAAATTTTTTAAACGTACGATGCTTATTTTGAGAAACTGCTTGTTATGACTACTTATTTTTGTGAACTGTTTTGACTCTTCATGACATTGCCATTTTCCAAGTGACTGTGATATCACTATTTGAACCCTCTTTGACCCATGTACTGGGCATGATGTGAGTGCTGAACTCATCCTGGGATGCATTCTAATACAAGGCGCACATGTGCAATACAGCACTTGTAGTGAAGTGCTATTGAATCTTTATGCTCATGTGGTTTTGTTAATATGACTGGTCCAGTGCACAAATCATGTATTGTATGTGGTGTGTGCTGTTATGGGTAATGGCACAAGCCTGTAGCCATGGTCATGAAATTTTACTTAATATAGAACACTTCCTAAAGGAAGAGGCAGATTTTGGAAGCAGGAAGAAAAAAGTGCAAAAAAGGCTGCCCCAGGCAGGTGTATTGTTCAGCACTGCATAAGTAGGCAAGTATGCAAGATAGCAAGCCAGCATTTGAGAGCCTGGCAAAATGCATTCGTGACTACTGCATTATTCAGTGAAAAACAAATGAATTCCAGCTGCTGGAAAAGCATTGTCTGACACTAAAAGGATTGGTGTAGGTTTTAAAGCAAAATGAACTTTACCATGCTGTGGCAGTCTTGATATTATACGTCTTTTGTGCAACCAACATATATAAACAAATATTATTACCAACAAAATCCACTTATCCACATATATAGGAGATTACAACAACATGTTTCATCTATTTCTTATTGCCATCTTCAGGGAGCACTGCTGTGAAAATCACATCAAGGTAAAAGAATACCTGTACAGGCCTAGAGAGGTCCTGAGGGTTCCAGGAGATTCCAAGTGGAAAGGTTGTCAGCCCTATGCACCAGCCACTTTTACTCCCCAGGAAATATTCCTGGTACTCATTTCTGTTAGAGGCTGAGTAGACCCCTTATTCCTTCTTTTCCTCTCCACTTGATCCACCTACAGCAGCTGGCCATCCTTATCGCCACCACCCATACGATAGCTATGATGACTCATGCATGGGTTTCTGTTTGTTTCGGCCTTGTTTTTACTCTCTGGACTCACCAGTGTAGTACAATGAGACTACACTCACATGCTTGACAACACAAACAGGAGAACAGTGTTGTGCAGCCCTTTCAGTTCCTTCAATATTCTCTTCCCGTTTATTGATGCTCCTCACACAGTGGGTGTTATATGAACATTAATTTTGTCAAAGCTGGAGATTTATATTTATCCACCTGCAAGATATAGCAGGTATATGAATCAGTGCTTTCATTAGTGGGTGACAACTCACCTTTATCAGTATCAGAAAGTTGTTATAAAAATTCATGTCTGTAACATAACTGAAATATCACTGGTCCCCACAGTGTTCTTGCTGCTCATGATTATGCCTGTGTAATGATATTGTCAGATGAAAACTACTGCCTCCTAGGATATGATGTAATGTAATCTGACAAACAAGATATCAGTGTCTTGTGCGAACCTGCTGCCTCCACCTGTAAGATTAAGTCAGGTTTCTCCAAAGTATTAACAACTTCGTAGAAGACTACGTGGCATCACACCCAAGATGACAGTAACCTTAATCTTTACCACCATTAAAACATTATATTTGAACGAGCCTAATTTCAAATTACTGAGTGTGTGTATGTGTACAAGTGCAAGTAACTGTAAGACATAGTTCAGCACCTAATCACCATACCTGGGCTTAATTGTCGCCATAAACCCGAAAGCTGGAACAAAAATTGAACGTTATTTTCGATTTTACATAAATATCTGTTTGCCTCCCGTACCCACTGATACATATTGTAGGAATTTTAGAAGTGTCACATTCACCTGTTGTACAATGGCCTATTTCCACAGTTTATGCACTTCTGCTTTTTAGTAAACAAAGTGGGCTGAAACGGAAAATGTAACATTCCGTATGGTTTCACATGTCTTCTTAATTTAATGTGAGGGCTCCAAAATAAATATTGTATGGGGCTTTCAGCTTCAATGATAATATACGTTTTCTACTTATTTTTAATTGTTTAGGAACACTCAACGGAACATTTGTTTTCTGTGAACTATGTGTATTTGACGTGCCGTGTATCTGCCAATTGTAGCTGTTGTTTTTATCGTCCGATTTACTGCTCGAAACCAAACTGTTTGCCATTAGTGTCTGATCTGTACATTTCGTGACGTACTAATATACATTCTTCATGTTCGCTGATAAATCTGCAAGTACGTTATTCTCACACGACACATCCACTTAAAGGCACTTCCTTTTTTTTTGCGCTGTTTAGTACTCGTTCAATCAACCGCGTTCACAGCTTGTCATCCACGGAACGTCTGTCTACCTAGTTTCTATGTCACGGATCAAATCCAAGTGGTATAAACAACGATGGCGGATTCCGCTATCAAGAAAATTGGAGGTCCTGATTTCAATCCTGAAAAGTGTGAGTACAGAATCTCAGTTACTTAATTTTGCATAATTTAAACAAATTTTGACTAGAAGGTTGTATTATTGGGTTCTCTGATCAATGTCTGGAGGTCCGCACCTCTAAGATTTTGCGTAAAACCATTGTACTCATAAATGCTGTATTTCCATAGTTTAGAAACGTTACGGTTATAACATTAATTTACGGCTCTGTTTAGACAGTTATTGTTGTACTGTTTCTAGATGTTAAGGAGCTCTCACAGCGATGTGTTGGAGGTCAGGAACTACAGCAGCAACGGCAGAAGATTCAGTCTCTGGCGGATGAAACTAATAGCTTGTTAAAAAAAAATGTGTATCAGAATTATATGCAGTTCATTGAGACTGCCAAAGAAATATCCCGTATCCTTTTTTGTGTTTATTTTAAACGAAATATTTAGATGAATGGGCTGGAAATGGCAAATTGGAGCTTCACCCATTTTAGTGGAATCGTGACTTCCCGTAACGATGAATCTATTCTCGCGTGTTCATTGTAGCACTCTGCAATGAATATAGCCCCTTTTAGCATCATTCTTACGTACCAAACTCTTTCATATGCTGTTGAATTTGGATGTAACTTTGGTATTCTTTACTCAAATGTTCCAAAACTACCATACCTGCTGCATGTAATGGAATTGATCTTTATCCACAATCACTATTGCAGAGCAAGTTATAACATATTTATAAAACCATATATGGATTTTATAACCTATTCTGGCTATCCCATATACACTTGCTGTAAAATGTCCGTTTTTATGATACAGTTTGTTACCGATTATGCTGTCCTGTTCATTGCATCTTAAATTGCTGAAAGTCTAAGAAAACAGCATCTGTGAAGCTTAATTCACGTATTTTTTCTCAGGAGTCTGAATTCTAGTGTAAGAAGAAAGTATAGTATTGTTTGTTTGAATTCTAGTGTAAGAAGATAGCATAGATTGTTCGTTGCTTAGTTTCGACAGTGCCTATTTATTTCAATAAAATGATACAAGTTATATTTCTAATTAATTAAAGAGTTCAGATCTTGAAAGTGAGATGTACCAGTTGTCACACATGTTGACTGAGCAGAGATCTCTTCTTTCAACTCTTGCTACAACATCTTTACTGGGAGAAAAGATTCCCAGTGCTGTTGACAGTGATGGAGCAGCTGGTTCTCAAGGAGAGGGGAAGGAGCAAAAGGAAGAGGAGGAGAGCAGACGTAAACTGGCTGCTATCTTGGAAAAAGTTGAAGGATGTGTGGTATGAATTTGCTGTCATTGTAAATCCATGGGATATTTAGTCAAAGTAACTATCTAACTTTTTGCAGAAAGATTATTGTATGAGACTCGTGCAACAAAATTTGATCTACTAGTAATTGCATAGTTTCAACACATTGTGACATGGTGTGACAGTAATTAGCAAAATAATTTGGCAGTGTTCAAAGCCATAGGAAGACATTTGTTTGTAAATGTTGAAATTATGTGAAAGTGCACAGTTTTTTCTTGTGTATGTTGTGCTGGTAGACCCTGCTGGAGACTTCAGGACGTACAATCCTTCATGAAGGGGATTTGCTGGAACTGGATCCAATTGAGAATAATGCCCTGCAAAGGGTGCATGCTTATTTGTTCAATGATGGTTATATGATAGCATCCTGGATGCCCAATAGGTAATAATCACTTTGTTCTTGGCAGAAAGTTCATTGTGAAATTTCAGGTGAAAACTCACTATGTTATTTCCTTCTCACAGAATGCTGATTTTTGTTAAGGAGTGAGAATAGAAATATTTTTGTGACAAATGGTAAGTATTGATCCATCTGTTAGACAATTTTGCAATGAAAAATGATAAGTATTGATCCATCTCTTAGACTTTTTTACAAAAAATGTTGGGTACAAGGAACTGTACCTCCACTCCTAAATGTCTTTGTTGCATGGTACTTCATTAAACACAAGAGCAGCTTTACCTTTGCTTTGCCATTAATGCCTGCTAGCATCACTGCAGCTCTTTGCCTTTTGCTTATAATGAATAGATGGTAATGTGGGCCACCTGGAAGAGATTTACATAGTTTTCACAAAAGTAATTTTTTTTGTAACTGTGTTACATAAATTAATGAAATGGAAACAAAGTGCTGAGTACCTAACCAGTCAACTAACTGAACAACAAACCAGCCAACGAACCCTATGACCCAACAGCTGGTCTACAGACTGACCCACATACCAACTAACCTACCTGCTGCCTCATGACAGATCATCTCACTCACTGATACATTGTTGGACCACCCTGCCAACTGACCATCCTACACTCTGACTGACTCATGTACCCATCAACTAACCTATTTACTGACAAACTCTCCATCTGACCCATTGACTCCCTGTCAACTCCTAACAAACCAACCCACTAACTGACCCACTGAATGACTGGCCAACCAAGCAAGAAATTCCCCGTGTTTGATGGACCCTGAAAGTTTATTACCATGTTCATGAGGGCCCACCACTTGTTCCTTTCCTGGGACAGATGAATCCAGTCCAAGCTCTCCTATCTTATTTCATTTGTGTACATTTTAATCTCCCATTTGTATGTTGGTCTTCCAAGGCACCTCCTGCCCTCAGGTTCCCTTACCGAAACTCTGGATGCATCTCTCTTTTCCCCCGTACCTGCAACATGCCGTGCCTATCTCCTCCTTGATTTTATCACTTTAACAATATTTGATGCAGTATAACAACCATGAAGCTCTTCGCTGTACAGTGTTGTCCCTTTTCCTGTTACTTCCTCTGTCTTGCTCCCATTTGTCTTCCTCTGTGCTCTGTTCTTGAACACTTTCAGCCCTTTGTTTCTTCCTGTAATGTGAGGTACCAAATTTCACATGCACATACCAAACAACAGGCAAGGTTACAGTTCTGTATATTTTAATATTTTTGTTTTTAAATAGCAAGGAGAAGACAAAAGATTCTAGACCAAGTGGTATCAGTCATTCCCTAAAATCAATCTGCTTTAAATTTCTTAATAAGTGTTAGTGTTATTCCCAAATATTTGAACAGTGACACATTCTCCATGGATTTATCAGCTGCGTGTATCTTGTGATTTTGTCCTTCATTCTATTGGTGAGACATACACATATACTTAGTTTTCTCATTATTTACTTTAGACCATCCTCCTTACCAGTAGCTAATAAAGACAGCCATGTCTTTGAAAATGATGATACAAACTTACAGTTGGCATGAGGAAAGTAACACATGCTACCTTTTATAATATGGTGAATACTGCAACAACATTCTGTTTTGGTCCAAACATCATTCATTGTTTCTGAGGCTACCATAATGGGAATAGTTCACTTCGATATACTTGGAAACTGTCCTTCAAAAAGGAAGAGGAATTTAATGATGTTTGCCAAGAAGATGGTGCACCTTCCTTATTTAGCTGCTACTGCAGGTGCTAAAATCTGCTTTGAATCTGTCTATTCTCAGACCCAACCTTTTGCATGAATGGCGAGAGTCATTTCTCCATATCTTCTGGTATCAGAAGGTATATATGTATTCATGTATTATGTGACAGTGTGGGAGGCCAGTGTTTTGTCTTTTGGGTGCTGCTGGAGACGATGTGTTCCACAAATGTACTGTAATCAAAGGAAACTGCATGTATCTTATATATATTCTGTAATACGATGTAACAGGCTGTATGCAAGAAAACTGATAGTCTGATTTTACAAGGATAGGGAGTTCTAACAAACAGTTCTCTCTTTTCAGGCGTGGTCCAGTGCGATACAGGTTTGAAGCCATGTATGAACTGGGTAGTCTTGCTGTGGTAAACGTGCGAGATATGGGCAGTGTGAAGACAGCATTCAAACTGCTGGCATTCCCAGACACAAGGGTGTTCCAGTGCACCAATAATCAGAGCAAGGTAAGACCCTGAATGTGTGAAACCATAACATGTAAAGGAACAGAAAGTCATTTAAGGAATCATCATCATAATTAGAATGATTTGTGTTTCAGGCCACCTAACTTTCATGTATGTTATTTTCTTATAAACATCTCTTTGTTCTGTGAACTTTACTAATTTTGAAAGCAGAAACATATCAAACTTCTTGCACCTTGTAACACTTTACTGTTTTTCCTCAACACATTGAATATGGATTAATTCTTCTGGGATATTACACTTGTCACAGGTTAATTGATTCCCAGTGTTTCAAAGGCATGTAGGGCCTTCACTTTCAGAGATCTCTAGGTCTATGAGGAATTGTATGTAGTATATTTTGAAGCATGGCTACATTTGACCAGTTACAAAGATGTGGATCATAAGTCATCAAGTAATAAATAGCGTATAATTGCACATTTCAACAATATGGAAGAGAGCTGACATTTGAATGTGGCATGAGAAAAAACAAATTGATGAACATTAATTGCGGTTCCCAATGTTTTACTTTGATTTAATTTTCTGTAGTAAAAAATATGCTCTAAAAGTACCCAAGAAAACTACACAAATGAAGTCAGATGCTAACATTTTTGGAAGTTACATTGCAAGAGCCTTCGTGAATCATTATCCCTTGGTTCATTATCAAGGAAGGTATATATATTTTCAGTTTTGCTCTATCAAGTGATGCAGCAGCGTCTGATGCAAGGGAATAAAGAGCCATGATTTCAACCAATATACTGTGCAATATATGTGATTTTTAAAAAGTACCTTAGTTTTGAGAGATTTCAGATTTGGCTTTTACTCTGCATTATTCTGAGTTCAGTTGTTAGAATATAAAAGTAGTATTTTTGTAAGGAATAATTGTGTTTGAGAAGAGGACCTATGACTTTCAGCATTGTTACAAACTTTCATATACCACATGAGTTCTCCAGTATGATCGTTTTACTGAAAAGTTTTTCCACCAGTATTTTTTTGATTTACACTTTTAGATCCAATTTATGCTTCTCTTAGTTTCATTATTTGCTTATTATTTTTAGAAAGAATGGTTGGATAAATTTGAGCAAGCCAAGAAAGCTCGTCTTGTGCAAGAACAGCAAAGACGTGAGTCAGCAAATGCAGTTGAGCGTTCACCTTCACGGCCATCACACTCTGAGTCCCTGGAGTCACCTACCAATCGTGAGTTGTCTAATGGTTGTGAATGCAGTACACTATATCAGAGAACACTATTTGCAAGACAAATTTAATATTATTATAGGGTTTACACATTTAAGGTTTTTTTTAATGGGTATTAAGTTAAATAAGTTGAGATAATTGTTTGTCTGAATATGTGTAGTTTAACAGCAACAGTCTTTCTCTCAAATTTATTTCTTTGTTTTATTTATTTAAAGATGTACAATCTGCAAAAGTAATATAGTAATAAAGTAGAAATGGTAAGGTGATTCCGTACTGTCAGTTGGGAGATAAAATAAGTGGTTTTTACCTGCTTTATAGTGCTATCATATCATTTGCCAGGGTGAAATGAGGAAAATTTGAAATTGATCACAATGTCTGGTTCATGATGTGTAATGAAATCAGGTATCTTTTCAATGTGGGTCACCTTCATTGGTTGTGCACTAACCCATATTTTTTTTTGTAAATTGTTTTCTGCTACACAAACCACACAGATGGATTCTGCAAATATGGCATACAGTGACTAAGTTTGTAATTTGCTTTCTATAGCATTTGAAGATGCAGATGACTTCATTGCGGAACCTGAGCTGCCTGAGTGGCTTGTGGAGGTTCCAGAAGATCTGGATGTCTGTATTGCACAGCGCCACTTTGAGGAGGCTTACAACCTGTTGAAGAGAGCACGAGAGTTTCTTGACAAGAACACAAATGCAGATCCTGTTATCACAGACATTAGGTATGCCAGCCAGCCATATCATATTCAGTGTTTTTTTTGTCCCGTTTGGAACCCAGAATTCTAAAAATTGTCAGTGAAGCTACATTACGAAGTATGTGGTCAATAATACTTTTCTGTAATGAAAAATGCAAATTTGTTATTAACCTTTTGATGCCTAATGTCAACTATAGTGGTCGTACTGCACCGCTAACCTCTAAAATTGCATTTTATATATTTATTCAACAAATATAGGTACTGAATATTTTAAACATGTTATATACTCTCTGTTTTTTTCTCTTCAAAATACAGTTTGTTTCATAATTCTAATGTATTTGGTTCCTGTATTATTCACATTTTATATACAGTGAGTGCTAAAATTAAAAAAAATAATTCTGGAGCCAAAAGGTTAATCATTATTTGTTACCTAAATTATGTTGTGTGTAGGATATGGAGAAAATCATTTAATGAGGTATTTATAATATGTCCTTTAATCAGATACTGGCAGTTCTGGATTCAGAGTGTTTATGACTGGCGTGACATGTGATATGTCGGGGGGAGGGGGGGGGGGAGAAAAAGGAAAAGAAAGTAGAATATGTAATTTCATTTCACTTCCACCTAGTCTCTTCAACACTTTGTTCACACATGTTCTTTAATGCTCAGAGAACAAGTTTTACATCCACAGATAATAAAGAATGGTTAAACTTATATGTGTTTTAATCTTAAAGGTATTGGAAGACAGACAGTATGAAAGATTCTGAACTGATTGACAACATTAGTTTCCAGATGTTTCTGCTTTTTTGACTATGATTGTGACCTTATTTCAAAGAGTTTGTAAGAAGACTTAATATGATTTTCCAAATTTTGTGGTTTTTGAGACATGAGTGTGTGAAATTTATATATGCTAGTGTTTCAGAATTAAAATAATACATGTTTCTGTGATGTGTATGCAAGATACCATACCTTACATTCTCTGAAAGATATCAAATTTGAGGTTTTGTGTAGGCGCAAGGTGGAAGCCCGTGTGAAGGCTCTAACTGAAGTTCTGATGAAGGAGTTGGAGGTGTCTCCTGACAAGTCGTTACAAGGAGGCCTACCAGCTGCCAGAAGAGCTGTGCGCTTGCTTAATCAGTTGGGTCGCTCAACACAGGTTGGTACTGGTGCTGTGACATGAGTTTTAATTGAATTGCCTATTTTTTATAATTAAAAAATTAATCCACAGAATATCTGCTCTCACCGTAGTCTTGCTTCCTTGAATGTTCTTTGTAGCCTTTTCCTGCCACTTGTTTCAAGTTTTTAGATTTTAGGAGATTTTTGCACCAATGTTTTGTATGAATTTATTTCCCCATGTTATGTACATGTCATCTGATAGCATTGTTGATTTTACTAACCAGCAGAGTGTGTGTTTTCTATATTTTTCTTCATGCACTGCATTTTCCTTTTGCAGTTTCAGTTACATTTTATTTCATGTTCTAATTATCAGAGGTCTGTTTACATAACCATGCAAATTCATGAATAAAATAATTGTATTACCAATTTATATATCTGCATTTGTAGTTTGTTTAGGAACTATAAAAGTGGGAGGATGGACTGAAATTTGTACAGTCAAAGGGAGAAACTTCCAACAGGTAGCTGAGGTGTAGAGTGGATAAATGTGTGTTTGTTTCTTCATGGTTATTTGCTTTTGTGCTTGCATTTCCATCTTGTTTTGTAGATGTCATGGAGAGTGAATGAGTGTAACTGTCAGCTGGTCAAACCTTCTGCTACTGCTTTCATATTTTTGGTGTTTTTGCTAGCTTGAATCTTGCTCACATCCTTTATTTATGTGTGTCTGTTATGTATGGTGAATATGAAATTCATTTATTTATTTGGAAACAAGTGTTTCTAAAACATGGGTGTCATTGAAGTATTCTTTGGTGAGCAGATGGTGATGTGAATCATCATGAGATGTATGCAGTAGCCCAGAATTTATTAGTAATGGAAACCGCATGTTGACAGAACTATTCCTTAGTAGGGTGATGGTTTTATTCTCTGTGATTTCACAGGCATGTGACTTGTTCTTGAAACTCTGCAGCTGCATTCTGAAGACACAATTGAAACGTGTCAAGAGAGAAGGTGCTACTGTTCTATACATGCGGCAAATTGGAGGCATTTTCTTCTCCAACCTGACAGACATGACTCGAGAGTTCCTGCGTGCATTCTTACCACATTCCCCCAGCTGTGCTTCAGGTATCCATTTTGTGCATTAATGTTTGTCATTGATTGGATATTGGTGCTTTGTAAGACAAAAAAATTTTGTAAGGACATTTTGTTGCTTTATTTATTAAGTACCTCTTCAAGAAATTGTAAGACATGTTTAAAATGATGTAAAGATTTTTGTGTTCCTTTTTTACAGTATCTAAAACTTGGTAAGCAAAATCACAGTACCAGAGGTGCTGAGGTGTAGTAGTGCATTGGTTATTGCCATTAAGTCAAATACAAATTATGTTCCATTCAGAAGGGTCTCAAATTTCTCTTCTCATAAAAATTACCATAACAGAAAATTCTTGTTCTTCAGATATAATTATCATCCAAACCTCATGACCCTATACTACCAATACTCTTTTCTCTTTCGTTTCCAAGAAGTCTGCATGATTGTCACCCAAACTGCTGGAAGGATGGAGTTGAGTTACATGACATTAGGTTGTCTGCAAATGGTACAAAAGTTTTAGAAATGTCAGAATTTATTGTGGGAGTAATACCTATATAGACAAGGCAACTATTGAGTAAATATCTCATAATGTTACATCAGTGAACTCTGGACTTCTTAAGTCATTTCAATGTCCCCATAAGGAGGCATTTAAATAATTCAGTGCCACATGTGGAAAGGCCATTTCAATATGCATGTTATCTCTTTTAACCATCCATTTTATTGATTACAAGGATAGAAACACAAGGAAATGGTACGCATGTTGATAGTAAACAGCTGCCTCGTGCCACCTTTGCCAGCTTTGAAGGATAGCCCAAAATAAAATGCCAGAGATAATAATAAAAATTGCAGGAGAGACACATTATGGTCAAGTGTGGACTGTATTGCCTCTCATTGACATTCACACACAGCACATTAAGCCCAGTACTTCATTAAGTTTTCATGGTTAATATGAGTGTTTTTACTTTACATGTCTGTAATTGCAGCGTTTGTGGTGTGGGCAGGCTCAGAGCTAACACACCTGACTTCTCATCTCATCAAACAAGTTTTCATGCCTCAGTCATCCATTACGATGTTGGCTGAGTGTGTGACTTGTGTAAGGAGTCAGTGTGACCAGGTGTGTTGCATAGTTGCATATATATTCACTATGTTTTGAATTTCCACAGAACATAAAAGCAAGTGTGTGAGTATATAGATGAAGAGATGTAAACATCAGTGGCTCACATAATGAAATGTTTCAAATTTATTGATATATATCAGAAGGAAGATATTGAAACACACTCTTGTTTTAAAAATGTATGATTAAAGAAGTTGAGCCACCATAAATCATTGGAAATATGAGTAAAATTAGTAATGAAAAAATATGAAAGGGAAAGGACTTCTAAACCTAGACTGTAAAACTGGTCTCATTGTGTCTTGTGATGACCTGCTACAATAAACATGACTATTATCTTGGACATCAACCATCGTGCTTGATTTCGAACACATTGTTCCAATAACTAAAACTCTTTCTGTCATCAGTATGTGTACCAGCTCATTTTGACCCCTTAGATAGAGCTATTTCATTGTTCATGACTTTTACTGTTCATTTTTTACGGAGAAACTGAAGAGTATACTACCATGGTATTTATAACTATACATTTTTAATTTTCTGTTGGTTCTTTGCTTTGTGGCCCTTTTTTATAATGTCTGTTTAATTCAGTTTCCAACATGAGACAGCCACATTGTTTTGTTGTATGTGGCAGCTGTGTGAGCTTGGGGTGGATTTGCGGTACCAACTGGATGGTTTGCTCCGCACTCCCTTGACACGAGCATTGCATGATGCACGAGAGAAACTGATAGATGCGGTCAAGCTTCGGGCAGCAGAGGACAGGTGGCACCCCATGAATCTACAGAGCAAAGCTGGCTTGACAAAGTTCCTGCAAGAGATGAGTGACATTGGCATAGCAAATATACACACTTATGTTACAGGTTGGCGTATTTTATTAACATTCTCTGATTATTCTATATACAAAATCCTGTTTTAACATCTACATTGGTTTCACACACGTGAATTCTGAATGATTTGAACTGTGTTCTTTAATATTTCATGTAAGTTGTAATGTCTTTACAATTTAGGCAGTGTAAAAAAAGTTCCACTACAGTTATATTCAAGTTACCTCTTGTGTACACTTGTTTGGAGACTAATGAACAGTGGTGTAAATTTTAGGAAATGCATACATGATAAGCTTAATAACGTGTAAGTTACTAAGCAATCTCGTAATATTTTTACAACATATAATACCCCAAAACAAATATATGTACATTATTATGATGCAAATTAAAATTATTTGGCAAACACACATACACTGATTTGCATTTGCCTCTTGACATGATTATATTCAGAGCTGATCTTGACAGTCCAAGTTGTTGCAGCCCTGAATGAATCCCAGTGAGTTTATCATGTCCCATAACATGCTGAGATTTCTTGTAATAAAATTAGTGATACTTTCAGTTTGTTGGCTGTCATGCTGTATCAGGTATGCAAATAAAGTAACTGCATGTCATACAGCAGACTCATTCAGTAGATTAAATAATAATAGCTGACTTGAACACAATCTCACATCAAAATCAAAAGTGGTATTTACGAGATGGCTACTTTTTCATCAGAGTAGCCAGTGGCTGATAAGTAAACTTGACCAACAGTGAGAATTTGTTCAAAATAATGGGACATTCAAAGGATGTGCCACATATTTTGTTGAAACTAAAGCCCCCTGAAATGTAGGAAAATTAATGGGTCCTATGAATTACAGAAGTTATGGAGAAATTTTCATTCTGGGATCAAAAGTATGGTCACACTGAACGGTGTTTGTCCATGTTTATTGTAGTTTGTCACTTGTGTGTATAGGGGACTGCTGGTTGGGGCTAACAGCCAACACTGTGGCCTTCAGCAAACTGTACCTTACATTCCTAGAGGACTGCCTTCGTCTGGCAACACCTGAACTTCTGTATACCGTAGATGAAGTGCTTAGTGACGTGTTTAAAGCCCAGATGTTGCATGTGGAGGCTTCATTTTCCAGCGATAAGTACGTGGTTGAGGTATGGTACATCTTGCTCATTTGGATGTGATAGTACCATATTTACTCAAATGCAGAATGAAGTTTTTCCCTTAAATTTGGTGTTTAAATGTGTGATTTTGTCTTAAATTCATGTATGAAGCACCAAAGTGGACTGCTGCAAACTGGATCCCTGTGAACCAGACTTGAGGAGCAAAACCAAGACCTGTGTCTACAAATAATCATGCGATATATGTGCTCTTCTGAAATATTACACAGTGTAGATTGATAATTCCCAATCAGTGTTTTGGGACAACCTATTGGTCCCAGCTTCATCAATAAATCCAAAAGAGTGAACAGAACATGATGGAAGTTAACTTTCACAATCTTATTTTTTTGGGTCTTTGTCCATTGTCTAATTTTTTAAAGAAGCACACCGTTTCAGAAGCTGGCTCTGTCTGTGTTTTCAGTTAAAGACGTACCTAACCTGGTGAATCCCTTAGGCTGAGTTATTCTTAATCACTGGGCACAGTAGAAACAGTAACTTGTTAATATATGTATCTGAAAACAGATCTGGTCCAAGGATAGCAACAGGAAAATTGCTATTGAAAAAATTAAAAATTAACTACAAGTCTGAAAAATTAAACCAGATTTATCAGCCATGAACTCAGACTGATCAGACCACAGACAGGAGACAAAAATCCACAGCATATGTATTGAAATTCTTTAACACCACTAACACCAACTGTGGAGAAAATTGTGAATCTTCATGGGTTCAGGTAAGTTTATAAACCAAGAAATTTAAATGTATTATTTATTATTAGTCACTGTGGATCATAACAGCATGGCAGAGCTTCTCACCAAAAGTGATTATGAAAGGTTTGAAGAAGTGCTGTATATCCAATGTAGTGGGTGAGACTGATGATGGTATCTTGTGGAATGACATTGAAGAGGATCAGAATTTTAGGAGTGAGTGTGAGGAAGATACTGTGACAGTGATACTTACTGGTAAAGGTAGATAGAATCTGAGACATGCCTTGTGTGTAAAGTGTATGACACTAGTAGTAAAATATATTTTCTTTACATTTTATTTCTGGGGGGTTGTCATATTAGACTAGAGTTGTCTTGCATTTGGGTAAATATGGTATCTAATTCTATAGAATTTCCTAATGATGAAGACAGAGCTCTTCTGCAGTGTCCAATTTATTCCATGTTGATGATTGAAGGCTTAATTCTGGTGTGGTTATAGTCGTACTTTTTCATTATTTATTTTAATACTTTCTCTGCTGGTCCATATTGTTTTACAGAAAAAAAGTATTTTTTTTAAAGGTGTGCACATATCCAAATATGTGAAGTGTATCAGTACTATCCTTTATGTGGCATTGAATCACATGTAAAAACTTTTTACTTTTTTATTTGGTGTAATTTTAATGATTATGGAGAATCACTGGGTGGCAGGTTAATATTGAAATATTGAAGAGAGAAGCCTGACCTAGTGTCTTATACAAGTTCTGCAAAGGTGGTTACAGAAATTGAATACAGGCCTCTGAAGTGAGAAGCCAGCACATAACCATCTAATCTATGGCATGGTAATCTGCTTGCAGAAAATAAATATTCTGTGAAACTTGAGAATCTGAATGTGGATACCAAATTCCTGTATGTTGCAGAGCAAGTTTATACAGAAAAATGCAGCTTTCTTACTGGATATACTACTGACCCTTGCTGAACATTGTTATGAAGAGAAAATTGGAAACCCATGTGCCCGTCTTAGCAGACTACGAGATGAATACTCATGGCTGAAGAAAGAGAGCAGCACAAAGAAATCTAATAGTTCTACTGTGAAACCTGTAACAAAATACTCCACAACAGCATACATTTAAACGTGAGTGTGCAAAGCCCCTGTAATTTAATTTATTCTATGTTGTATGTGGATCTGTAGCAAGACCTTTATGTACTATTTAAGTTAAGCATAAACATTAACGCGAAGCATAGTGAGTATAGGCATTCTGCAGAGGTAGAATGCAAACTCTGTTTTGAACTTTTTATTTAAAAAAATTCGCAATCACCAATTTGCAGACATCTTAATATATGCAATAATAACTTTAAGGGGAATAATACACAAGTATGAAGTATCATGGAGAGATGTACCTTACTGTTATTTCATTATGTTTGTACTTCCATGTCACAGGAATGCTGTCACATGGAGGTTTAAAAAAAAAGGCTGTAAAACACATAAATTCAAATCATAGAGGACTAAAACATAGGGGACTTAAATTACTGCAGTCACCTGAACATACGATTTTTTAGTTATTTGTAATTTAATAAGAGCATTCAAAATTTTTATAGACAGAGCAAAATTCTTTACTAGGAAAAATATTTTTGTTATCAGTAATACACAGCATTTGATGTTTTCAGTGCAGGTAGCATTGCTACCTGTGGTCATTATCTGATTGAAAGTTGCTGTATGTAGGCATGGTGTAAGTATTAACTGAACACTTTCTGACCAACTGAACAGTATATATTTTTACAGAATGATTCTTCCCATGCTTCAACAAGATGTCATCACAGGCTACTTAATGCTGTTTGAAGAGGAGGTTGGGTTTATAAGTGGCAGGAATTTAAGAAAATGGGTTTATATCGTAGTTATATAGAAACGGATATTTTCTCATTCCCCAGCCATTTCCCTGTGCTTTATCACAGTAACTACCTTGCTTACACCAGTCTGTCATATATACAGGAACTTTGGCACCATTGAATTTCTCTGACATTTCCAAACATTTGATTTTCCTCAGCTATACCGCTCTCAGCACTATAATGGACTGTTCACAATGGCCGCAATATGTTCACATGCAGAGGGTTGAATCGTCAGAGACATAAGATTGGATATGTAATTTGCTAGCATTTTGTACCTGGAAACACAGAGGAGACGTAAATTTTGCATTTTGTTTGGCTTTCTTAAGGACAAGTTCTACCCATTAGTGGTTATAATGGAAAAGATGGGGGCCATCTCTGCCTGTTTGTTTGTTTTTGTTTTTTGTTTTTGTTTTTTTTGTGGTTTTTTGTGTTTTTTTTTGTTCATGTACCTATGGGTAAGTAATTGCCATATGCAAGCACATTTATGGCATGTTGGGTTAGCATGCCCTGTCATATATGAATTATGGCTTGACTTCTGTGCCTTTATTTGTAACCTTTTAGGTAACCAATTTGGAAGGCTTCTTTTTAAACAGCACAGATTGTTCAGCCAAGAATTGATGCATGTAACAGACTTGGCCAACCAACCAGGTGCAAATATTTAAAAATTTTGAGAGGTGCGTTTGGGTGCATAAAGGAGGGGAGCATTTGGGCATCTTTGTGCATGGTGCTGCATTGACTTACATAAAGGGTTCAAGAACATAAAGAAAAATAGCCTTGTTTCAGTTTGTTCTGCTGTGATGTTTCAACTAGTGGACTTATCTTTAATTTTGGAACATGTGGAAGTAGCAGGTGGTCTGTGTTACAAAACTCTACAAATCCATCCTTCATGCACTGGCTTAAATTCATATTTAATATGTAGCAGAACAAGACATAGAGTATTAAGTTTTCTTCATTTTGATTAGTAGCCTTTATCAGCAACCAGGTTGAAATTACAAATAGGTTTGCAGCTTTGGAGAACTTAAACGAGGACGAGGATGTAAATAGGATTTGGGGGAACAATAAACATAATATCCAAATCTCAGCAAAAGAGAGTCTAGGTATGCACAAATGGAAGCAGCATAAACCCTGGTTTGATGAAGAATGTTTAGGTTTTTTGGATCAGAGGAAGCGGGCAAAAATGCA
>Ga0131853_10008111_pt1 | contig 19102 bp, 13 predicted proteins | sample TergutLab28metaG_FD_92764 | JGI IMG/M metagenome (GOLD analysis project Ga0131853, IMG submission 92764) | Labiotermes labralis P1 segment gut microbial communities from Petit-Saut dam, French Guiana - Lab288 P1 (version 2) (version 2) | ecosystem: Host-associated > Arthropoda: Insects >...
ATAGGGAACCTGTCAGACACATTCTTGCCTACCCGGAATCTGCTATATGTTTCGGTCAGACTCATCTTTCCTAACCTTACAAGTTTCCTAGGGATACCAAATTCAATGACAATCTTATATAAGGCCTCCCTCCTAACTGAATCATAAGCTTTCTTGAAGTCTATAAAGAGCTGATGAACTTCTTCATTATATTCCCATTTATTCTCAAGTATTTGGCGAATGCAGAATGTATGATCAGTAGTCGACCTGCTATGTAGAAAGCAACATTGATGATCCCCGGTAATTTCCTTCACACATGGAATTAACCTTGAGAGCAAGATGTTGGATAAAATTTTGTAAGTGGTAGGCAAAAGTGATATGCCCCTATAATTACTACAATATGTTTTGACCCCTTTTTATGAATAGGTACTATGATCAACTCCTTCCACTCTTCAGGCAGTTTCTCCTTCCAAATAGAAGTAATACATTTATGAATCTCCAAGCAAATTGTTCTACCCCCTGCTTTAATCAGTTCTGCCGGTATTTGATCAGTACCTGGCGATTTGTGATTTTTTAGCTTGTCAATAGCCAGCTCAACCTTGGAGGCACTTGGCTCAGGTACCAGTGGTTCTGCTGCGTGTATTTCTGCCTGCCCAACATCCTTAACCCCATGCACGTTGAATAACTGGGAGAAATAGTTCCTCCACCTAGCCACAATACTGTGGGAGTCTGCCACCAAGTCGCCTTTCTCGTCCTTCACTATATTACATCTAGGCTGGTACCCCTTCTTAAAGTCACTGATGCCCCTATACAAGTCTCTTAATGTTTTGTATCATTGTGAATTCAAATCCCACCAAGGGCATTATTGTTTGTCGTGAGTGTTATGTGTTGTCAGAAGTCTGTGCAATGAGCTGATCACTCATCTGGAGGAATCCTACCAACTGTGGCGCCTCATGTCTGATGTAGAAATGTCAAGACTGAGGAGCTGTTGCCAGCATCGGGCTGCAGCACTATGGGGGTTGGGGGGGGGGGAGTGTAAAACTGGGGTCTTGGTGTTAAATTCATTAAACTACTGATGTGCACAACCCACAAGCTTACATATGTTGCTAGGTCTAGGAAAACTGCATTAATATAATCGGCCATTGGATGAAATGTTTGATCATTGCAGAATGTAGACTGTGATGAAGTAGTGCGGATGTGAATTGGAGGTAGCAGGCCCTGTCTAAATATTGATGTGCAGTATCTCTGTAGCAAATGTCACATTCCACAAGACAACTGAAGAAACTGTATTGTGTGATTTACACTGCTATAATGAGTAAAGTAATCTATTGAAACTAACAACAAGTTATCCAGTGATGTTTATTTAATGTGCAGGTAATTTCATGGAGCAGAGTCCACCTCAATTTGTCAAAATTCATCACAGGTTCATTACTATATTATAAGACCTGTGCACTTGGCCCCATTTTGAGTCGAATCCATGCAAATCCAAGGTTCTGTGTGACAACCAACTAATTTTTTATAGTGTGTTTAGTGTATCACATACTTTTCAGGCTGGTTGATCACACCTTCATGGCTGTTCATGAATTTATTAAATATTTTTACAGCTATCCATATGTGTAGATTATTTCTTTCCCGATGTGAGGATGACTCATGGTGGTGTGATGGGTGATTGGCTTATCAATTGGTAAAAAGGAGAGACTTGTGTTGCAATTTAGAATTGTTTTCAAAATTGTTATTTTTTTTCAGAAGTCATAATGTGTAGAAATATTATGAAATCACATTTCCAACAACTTTTAGTGTAAATCAGTTACAGCATATCTTATAAGAAACCAAACACAGTACTATGCCTAAACACTGGCAAAACATACAAGTTGTTAGGAGATGGGTTTAATTACCAGTCATTTTTTGATGGACTATGTTTTTCTGGCTTTGCATGGATATTGAAATTGCTACCAACTCAAAATGTGGCATGTGTGGTGATGCACAAGTACATTTTAGAGGCCAGCATATGATCTCATATTACAATGAAGGTTAGTAGGCAGTGTATTAAGTTGCTGTGACAGGCGATTTCTATTTGCAAAAACGTTGGTAAATTTCTACCAGATACACATCACCACATTAAATCAGTACATTATTATTAATATTCTTTGATGGTGACAAAGGCACCGACACACTTAAATAAGGGAGACAGGATTATAAATATGTACAGTATCCTTTATCAGTGTGTATCAGCACTACGAGGACAAACTCCAGTACCGATCAAGCACTAACGGTGCAGAAAAACTTGAGGGTAGACTAGTAGTTGGTGTTCTTACCGACCGCCTAACCGTGGCGTCCTGTAATGTGAGAACAGTTGAGTTGGCACTGTAGCGTTATCGTAGATATATATATATATATATCCCTGTTCGCATCGCACTGAAGAAATGTTATGACCTCTGAGTTACTGGCCACGTGGGTTTTAATTTACTTACAGCATGTTAATTTTCTGAACAGTTCCAGTGTGGGCAAGACATGTGTAAAATATGGTACGAGAGGTCGCTCAATGCAGTTTGCCGGCAGACATGCCTGTCGCAACTTGGCTTGTCAGTAGCACGGATAAGAGCACGTGATACCATGAGTCTTATCTCTAATCCGTGCCATGAGTTGTGCTGCCCACAGTCATATATGTGCGCGAAGAGAACGAATGTGCTACGCGTCGATTGAGCATAGGGCGCGGACATAATACTGTTATACAAGCCTCCTGCGGAGCATGGGTTGTAAGTGTTCGGTTATCTCCAAACTCACGTTATCTCGAAGTGTATATCACTTATACAACAAAACAAAAACTGTCGTCTCACTGGTGCCAGTATTTATGGCTACTGTGTTTGTGTAGAGTAATTTGGAACCGTTGTTTGTCGGAGATAATTCAGTGGAATACTTGTGTATTTTTTTTATTTGGAAAATGGTTGATGAGCAAAGGACACGTGTGGAAGAGGCAATGACAAGTATGGTTAATGAAATTGATAAAATTCATCTGCGAAAAATGCAGGTAATTATGTGGTTGGCCCTTGAGAAAGGATATTTTGAAGCGTATTGAACATTTTCCAGTTCTTTTCACCTTAACCCTTATTTATGTAATTTGTGCAGATTCTTTATAATTTGCTTTTTTAATTTCAGGCCGATATGCATCGCTGTGCTGCCAAATGCTGTGATAATGGCACCCTGTCTATAGAACGTGTGCATCAGTGTGTTGAAAATTGTTCTGCACCCCTAAACAACGCACAGAAATATGTTCAAGGCGAGTTCGAACATTTACAAGTAAGTTGAAACGTATACGTTACTTAAACATACAGTGCAGGGTATGCCTGCTCAACCTGTAGCTTGCGGAAAACATGTTGCACATGACATGGTGTATGTTGCCTTTAGATACATCCCGGATCAGGAAATGTTTTTAACCCTTTTTATGGCATAGTCGAGATGGAACACTGAAGCTGTTTTGAAAACTGATGAGCTGTTTGTTTATGGGGACATATAACATTACTGTTTCTTGTTATGTTATTGTGTATTGCAGGCCAAAATATGAGTGGAGAGCTTTACATGAAATGAGAGTAGTGAAAATATATGACTGAAAGCAGGGATTTGGAAGTTATGAGTGACTAGAGGTAGGTCTAAATAGAAAAAGATGCCTTCTTTGTTGTGGGGGGAGGTTGCAAAACATATATTGTTAAAATATGCTGAAATGAAAAGGTGGAGAGAAGAACTTGTATGTAGTAAGTGGTTGAGTATGAATAAAAATGTAGCCTGTAGGAAAGGATTGACATGTACAAATGTAATGGAGTTGAAAAATACTGGACAGTACCTGTTAACACTTAGATGGCAATGGGAAAATGAAGAAAATAAAACACAGCTAAAGTGGGAGGCAATGGGAGAACAATGAGAAATTAAGATCAGTTTTGGCGGGGTGTAAGAAATTGTAATGCCAGAGTGATGGTAGCACTGTTGACTATGAGTAGTGAAATGTATGTATATACATGGGGTGTTTGTACCCAGCAAGAACCTTGTGTTAACATGGGCACAGATCCCTGTCAAGTACAAACCACAACACAATAAATGTATTTCATTTCATAATATAGGATGAATTAAAAAGCAATATGTCTAAAAATTTGAAGTTGTTGCAGTATTATGGGATGTCTGCACACAAGCAGGAATGTTGTTTAATTTCACATTGTAACTAGCATACTTGTCAAAATTTGTGATGGGGTGATAGGTAGCCAGTCATTCATGTAAAGATGACTTGTGTAAATGTACTGCCCGAGTTTGTGTTTTGATGACTTTCCCAAACTCCTGTAGCATGGCATGCTAAGTAGAACATATACTCCTAAATATCTTCTTCAAACATGATAATTTCCATTCTCCTTCATAGTGAAGTACACCAAAACTCTCTTTTCAGAACAGGTTACAAAGATGCATCATGCAGTGCAATGATGATATCAGAGATAAGATGGGGCCCACTCCTACTGATGCAGAAGTAAGTTGTTTTTATTTTTGTGCATTCTTTCAACACAGTGAGTTGGCTTAAGGCAAATAGTTTTACCTGTATTTGTAATATGTGCATTATGTCTCATGGCTAGAACAATGGTTATACTGCCTGAAGTTTTGTGTGGTTTGCTGCATGTCTTCCAAGCATTTGCCAGCTAGTACTTTGAAACAAGCCACAGCCCCTTTCTTCTGTATTCAGTTATCAGTTCATTTTAACATTTGGCACTGCAGTATGTATTGTAGGGTCCCCTTTTATGATCCTTGTTGCGTTGGATTGAACACTCCCGACTTGTGGTGCACCACTGTGCAAGTCAAGTGTCCTTTCTCTACTTAGTGCGCTTCAGGCTCTTTTCTGATATGTGTGTGTGTTTCTTCTTTTTCTATTTTAGTGCAATTCTTTTAAGTTGATTGTGATTTTTCCACACATGACGTCTGTCAAAAAGACATAAAAGAAGAAAATATTAAAACAGTTGACGTTACAGTCTTTCTTTATGTTTTCTGAACCACAGTCTGGGCCTTCTTCAACAAAACAAAAAGTGATTGATTTTTATCAATTATCTCTGTAATTTTCTATATACGTAATTCAATAAATTAAAATTGTATGTCATAATGTAAAGAAATATTGTAAATTATTAGATTATTTGACTTATTTGTTGGGTCCATGAACCTGTCTCAATTTAAACCATTTAAATAGTACTCGTTTTAAGATGATTCGATTTACAACCAAATATTCAAGAACTAACCCTGTCATAAAACGAGACCCTACTGTACTTTGATATGCTGTTAGAATTATTAACACACAAATAAAGAAATACATGAATAAATAATGAGATGACTGAGATATTTTTGTATACACACATTGTGGCTGTTAGTGCATTAAAATTATTTTATTGCAACAGTTGTGTATGTGGTAGCTGAGACAATTCTGTTATTGTAGCAGAATGTAGCTGTTCTCCCACTGATTGTGCATGCTCTAAAAATGGATGTTGTGAAGAACTTAATAAAAGGTCACATTTTTTATTGATTTTACACGTGTTTTTAGTTCTGTAGCTCTTTTGTTATAAATATAAATAAATAAATATATATATATATATATATATATATATAGTGAAACCTCTTTTTGACAATTCTGTAGTGACCACCTCAAATTGAATGTAAAATCAAGGGAATTGTAAAACCCAGGAAATGAAAATTATGTGCTGTAAAAATATGTGGATTGCCACATAACAAAATTTTGGCAATTTGAACTTTGAACATTTACAGTTTAAATACACCATGGTACATATATGCAAATTGGTAACAACTTACAATGTTTTGTCACATAATACCATTATAGTTGGATATCCACATCAGACTTTCCTTCATTTTAAACTGAAATCAGCAGAATGATTGAGAGGCCACAAACTAAAGATAATGACCTCATCACATATTATGTTAATGACATGAAGTTCATTTATTTATTTAACCAGTCAATTAGTGTTGCTCTTTCTAAGCCTGTTGCACAGTGCAATATTGTTGCGATATCAAATTGGCACTTGTTCTTGCTGTTCACATTAGTCATTAGCCCTTTCAATGCATACAGAAATCGTACCTTCGGTTGTTGTTCTGACCTGGTGGTGGTGGTGGTGGTAATAGTAGCAGTAGTAACAACAGTGAGAGTATTTTGTATTGCTGGACTGCTTACTGTAGTATGACATTATTGCTGCATAGCAACAAGTGATGATGCTCATTCTAAAGTGCTCAGACCAACAATAAGAAGTACCCTTATATTGAGTTGTCCTGCTTCAAACTGTAGTGTGCATATTCAGTGAAGTAATAACTTTGAAATATACTTCAACACCTATAATGTGTAAGATTACATTTCTAGAAGGATTATGCATGGAAACTGTAGCTTGGTGTTTTACAGGCATTCTGCCTGTTGTTTTAAATATTTATCTAAATCAATTATACCTAGAACCACTGTGGACTTGTGAACATGTGCATATTACAGTCATGTCAAAGTGAGGTTTTTTTCTTCTTCTTCTCTAACAGGTGAGTAGATATAGCAAAGACTTTGAACAGTGTGCTGTGAAGTGTGTTGATGGCCACTTGGGTCTCCTGCCAACAGTCTTGAAAAAGATGAAAGAAGTTCTGGCGCAAGGCAAATACCAGCACAACTGAGCTGACCTGCAGATAGTAGAAGTTAGTTATAGCACCTTTGTTAAATAAAAACACAAGGTTCCTTCTGTGGGGCAGATGTGGTCCCTCATATTTGTACAGTCATTTGTACTGTAACTGTATTCATATCATGAAATGAATTATATTTATTATTAGCCTAGTTCCTTTTAAAAAAAAATAAAGTAGCTGTATGAGATTGCTGTGCTGTCAAGTCTCCCCCATTTCAACTTTCAGACAGGTCAGCTGATTACAACAAAATGTAGTTTGAACATAATTAAAAGGCCATTGTTATCTGATACTGGTTACTTTCCTTCAGTCACTAATATCAGTTGTCATTTAAGGTAGGGTTCTGAAATGATGTGTAATAAAATATCTTCAGAAAATATGCAGCTTTTGCTAAGGCAGGTTTTTTGTAAATGCAAGTCAGTGTGATGGCTGCATATAGTCTTGTTTTTAGCTCGTTAAATTTGGTATAAACAGTACTCATACTGAATAAATTCAGTATGAGTACAAGCCATTTGTTCAGAATATGACAATGGTCAGTCAGAGGCCGTTATAAAAATACTGGCAGGTAAAATGAAGTAACAGCTTTTTCTGTAGGTGCCCTTCTCTCTTCTTTAAGTGTATACACAAGAGGTTTCCAGTACTTGCTCAGGGAGTAGCCATCCTCTCCATTCATGTTGTTGCGCTAGAAATCACTGTTGCTTTTATTATGCTGTGGTTAATACACATGAATATTCTACTGAGGGTGTTTTTGATCTGCAGCAGATGTGATGACCCTGGGTAATGACTGATTGGTCCAGATAACACAGACAGATACACTAATGGTTCTTGTTGACCCTGTTTTCAACAAAATGTCTGGTTTGTCCACTATGAGCCTCCCCACTTGCAGGGATGTTGAACATACACACCCTCTCAAAGCATGTTTCTCACTTTCCAAAGAAGCCTGAATATCTTTACAGGAGGCCAGGAGTCCTGGCATTGTGCTTGGGCAGCATTCTGTTAATGTGAGTGAAGGTCATACCAACAAAGGTTAGGAATAGAAAAGCCAGTGAATGTGTTTTTGAAAAAGTCCATGTCATACCAGAGACTATCCTGATGGCAAGTGGCTGTGAGCCTGTTTGTCAGCTGGTGTTGGCATGGGTGTTTTTCATGAGCTGTCTTGTGGATGTCAGTTTCAAGCAAGGAAGGTGTTTCCATGTTGAATTGGACATTTTGATGGATTATTTCAGATGGTTTAGGAATGATTTCATTAGAAGGCAGTTTTTATAGTTTGACAGTTTCACAGTTTCGCATTGCTTTGAAATGGCGGGGTGTGATAATGCAGCATCATGTCTCAGAAGAATGGAATCCATGGTTCTGATAAAATCCAACCTGACATTGGACTGTTTTAACCTTCTGCCCTGATACCCATCTATAATAGAGCATGGTGTTGTATGCCAGAAGACCAGTCTTGATAATGAGAGCTGCAAAAATCTTACACTACATACACTGTGGAGGAAATATTTAATGCAACATTCGTTGCTGTTAGTTGAAAATATGTACAAATTTTAATGAATAGCCAAATTGTGTAAATGCCCCAACTTCAATTCTGATTCCTTCTGCTACCATAGGACAGTATGACATCAATTCACACAGTTCCAAGACAGGAGGATGTAGTGTTTAGCTTGTCGCTATACATGTGCATGTCTTGAAGTAACCAGGTGGCCACAGCACATTCTAAATTGGCATATTTCAAATTAGGTTGCAATTACAAAGGATGTGTAGTCGGACATCTTTTCAGTTAGCCTTGGCCAAAATCATGTGTAGTTGCAATGAACAATCAAGCAGATTGCAACTAACATGTAAGAGTACAGTAAATTCAACATGCTCATGCAGTGTCTTGACAACTGTTCACAAAGCAAGTCTGTTTGGTTTTCAGTCATACAGTCATTCATTCTCATATTTTCAATGGATATGGAATACATTGTGTGCCAGAAAGTAGGACATTGTGGGATCTGAATAGAAAATTATACAACAGACACGTATAGAAAAACTAGGGATTGAAATGGGGCTGGAGCTGAATGTGATGGGTAAGAAATAATTGTTGTTGTATTGCTTGCTGCTACGTATAAACCACACGACAATGTGGCACTATTTGTAGAACATGCCAGGATGTAAAAAAACAGCTACACCCAATAGAGAAATGTTTCTATTGACGCAGCCTTTTATTAACTGTTTTAAAAACACAGAGGTGATGCATTTTGGCTTATTGTTCTAGGACATTATCAGTCCTTTGTATGTACATATGGAGGCATATGCACTAAATGTACTAAAACATGGAACAGTATATGCTAATATATGCAAACATGAGTTAACCAAGAACTAAATATATCATTGGACAACCTGTATCTCAAACTCAACACAAAACTCGATAACTTACATGAACAAAATAAAAAGAGCAAAGACAAGGAACTACAAAACATGCAACTGATACTACACATAAAACATGCATACAGAATAGAATGTGTGTGAATCAGTTACATTAGTAGTGGCATTAAAATTTGTTTCAGGGAGCATGTTGTTCTTCTGGACACTTTGGTTGATTGGCTGTTACTGCTTCTAATTTACCTGTACTATATTGTCTTACTGTATGTTGCATAGTAGAAGAGACATACTGTTAGAGAGCGTCTCTTAATCTTACAGGCTGATTTCCTTTGTTGTGAAATGCTGTTCTTTTGAAAGTTCCTACAGTAGCAATGTTATGAAGAGGCAGATTTCAGAATAATTGAGTTTTTATAATGTGTTTTTATAGTGGCAGATATTAGCATGAACTGTGAATGGAGAGAGTAATCTTCAGTAAATCTGAATGACAGAAGATGTAGTTTCAAGGGACATAAAAATCCAGTTTCACTGTATTTGTAAACATAACGTAGGTTCTTTGTTTAGATTTCATCAGTTGTAATTTGTTTTTAAATTTCTCTTAATTTTGAGCCAAAAAGCCCTTTCAAATGGTTCATGATAACTCTCTTATATGAAGGGATTGCCTATAAATGGCTGACATTAAGCCTGCAAAATCAGGTATCATTAATTTTGCTGTACATATTTATTCCTGACAGTGCAGTGTAGTCAGGGGGGTTATTCAAAATGTGAGGCATGAACAAGGCAGCATATTTATATAAATTTGGGAAAATGTGTATGTGTGTGTGTGAGGAAGGGGAAGAGGAGAGATTATATGTGTCCTATTACTACCCCACACTTCTCTAGTTGGTACAGAAGTTAAAAACAGAACTGTTCAGTTCAATAAAATGCTACAGACTAGTCTTAAGCAGTTTGGTAAGAGTGTAGGATTTTTAGAGGTGTGCTGTGAAGAAGCACTCATGAGAATTCAGTACATGTGCCATTTCATATTTTCACTGAACATGACATTTTTAGTGCTGTGTTTGTAAAAACATCTGAATCCTTAATAGTTTGTTTGGCAGAAACAGAAATATGAACTTACTATAGAAAGAATTACTTGAATTGATTAGCTGAAAATACTTTCCTGTTCTAGTGGTGTGCCACTGTGTTCTTGTCCACTTTGCCTTTAATTACAACAGAGAGTCCCCTGGCTACCAGAGCAGCTGTTGCCATGTAATGTTTAACAGAGGTATGACTGTGGTTGAAGGCATAGAACAAGTCAGGGTCAAACTTCCATTTGTAGAGATCTGAACGACACAACGCTGAAGCATCTGAGTCATCTTCCACCACATCCTGTGTCACTGGCAACCAGTTGTGTAGTGTGTGGACTGTGATGGCATCTACTGCAGTGTCTGTTACACTCCACAAGTTGCCAGTCACCATGGGACTGCAAATCATATGATGAATGAACAGGATCAGAAGTCAGTGTGACTGCATCACACATGTTATAGGCATGTCGTCACACTTCATGAAATTCACATTGTCAATAACCAACAGAATTTCATTTGACTCATACTATATTTTTTAGCCCTGTTTTGTCTTGCTGACTTTTGACTTCAATAGAGAAGTCTAGTATAAAAATTTTAATAGAGTAAAGAAGAAGGAGAAAATGCATCCTGAGGATGTCTGGCCTAACTGCACCTAACCTCCAACCTACAGCAAACCAAGAATGAAACAACCAATGTGGTAATCAACATTATAGTCATGAGCTCCTGATGATGGGCATAGTAGTGCCCAAAACATGTTGAGCCTCTAAGAAGTACAATAAAATAATAAGTGGCTTCTAGTTGGTTTTTATTCTTCAGTTATCACGACGATGCACAGTCCAACAAACATCATATTCAACTCAAATTAACCAACTGTAACTATCAATGTATGTGCCATTCCTTTGTAGGGAATAATATTGTATGTAAAAGGGTTGGATACAAAGTAGTGGCAACACTGCTGTAACTTAAAGGATGTGCATCAGGTGACACTACTGTCCTCTGTACCTGATAGCAGAAGTTCAGTTGAAGTAGTAGTGAGTGGTGATGGTTGTGTTTGATTGAGTTGCATTGTGCATCGTCTTGAAGTGTAGAAGCCCAGTTCAAGCGCCCAAACAACATGTTTATGAAAGAAGACCAACGCTCCTGGATAAAAATTGAAGTTGCAAGAGGTCGTAGTGCACAAACCTGTTTTCAAGGACTGCGAGAAGCATGTGGTGATGCTGCTTTGCCATATCGCACAGTGGCATTATGGGTGAAATTTTTCCGTGAAGGGAGGGATTCCATTCAGGACAGCCATCGTTCAGGACGACCCCATGTTGACAACCACACAATTGAGCTCCTTGCTTCTTTGCTGGATGTCGAACGTCAATGGACTGCACGGGAGTTAGCTGCTGAGGTAGGTGTGTGCCACAAAACCGTGCTCCACTTTCTGCACGACATCCTTGGCTACCGCAAAATTGCAGCACATTGGGTACCCCATACACTGTCCGAGGTGCAACAATGGCAACGGTATGCAATTGCACAGGACTTGTTGAACCGGTACCAGAGGGAAGGTGATGACTTCCTTGGAAGGATCGTCACTGTGGACGAAACTTGGGCTCGCTCATATGAACCACATTTGAAGCGACAATCAAATGAATGGAAGCATCCTGGCTCCCCACGTCCGAAGAAAGTGTGCCCTACACAGAGTAATGTGAAGGCGATGTTCATTGTGGCATATGACACTGATGGAGTGATACTGCACCACACTGTCCCTCAAAGACAGACAGTAAACGCTGCAATTTCCTCCGTAATCATCTTCGTCCAGCACTCAGGAGAAAGCGACAGCACTTGTTGGCAACGAATCCCATCATCCTTCATGACAATGCAAGGGCTCATACTGCCAACATTGTCACGGATCTCCTTCGCCACTGGTGATGGGAGATACTGGAACAACCGCCATACTCACCCAATATGATTCCATGCGATTATGATCTTTTCGCCAAAATGAAAGAACCACTGCAAGGGATACGTTACAACACAAGAGAGGCGATTATTCGTGCTGTAGGGCGGTCACTGCTGGACATCAACAGAAGTGGACGTGCTGATGGTGTACGACGCCTTCCACAAATTTGGCAGAAAGTGGTACACATGGGGGGAGATTATATTGAAGGAATGTAAATGTGTTTACCTCAGGTAATAAAGTTATTTCAAAACTATAGAGGAGTTGCCACTACTTTTTATCCAACCCTTGTACATTCAACATTTTAACTGTTAAAGGCAGGCCTCACATTCAGTATGCTTTTCCATTTATGTTAATGTGATTCTACCTGACAATGGTCAACACAAACAGCCAAAACATGCCATAGTAGATAGATGAATGCATAGTGCTTAGTGTTGTGTTCATTCTGATTAAAATAGTTGCCTGATATATTTACTGTTCAGAATGGTCTGAGCAGAGCAGGTGGGATTGAAACTGAATGGAACATGTCTGCTTGTGGTCAGTAGTGAAGATGTTAATTTACTGGGCAAAACATACTATAAGGAAAAACACAGAAGATTTATTAGTCTCTGATAAAGATGTTGGTGTAGAAGTAAACAGTGATAAACTAAGAACAGATGTTTACTCACAAGAGCAGCTTATGACCTTGGCTGCAGTGGCATAATGAACATGACAGCAGACCCATCAAGTTGAAGCATCTTATTCTTATTTCTGTCAAATTATAGCATGTCAGTGACAAAGCAAGTATCGTGTTCTTTCATCTTTGTCTGACTATTAGAATAAGCACTCACCATCTTGCCATATTCCAGCACGTTCTACTCGTCCCCCAGATCCTTACTGGTTACACTCGAACATCCAAACAGGAAGGTCACAGCACGGACATGCGCCTTTTGGATATCGTCCCCCTTCAGGAACTGTGAGCCTTATCCGTGTCCAGCATAGCTAAAAATAACAAATTTCAGAAATCTTTTAGAATAAAAATTCTGTTAGTCGCAGCAAATTAAATAATACAGGCATATTTAAGGAACTTTTTTTTTTTCATTTTCAGACAAAAATGTGTTGATAAGTTGAACACAGTAAATTAAAAATCTGTACTGATGCACCAACCAAGTCAGATCAATGACATTACATTCAGTGGCTATCAAATTACAACTGCAGATAGGGTGTAGGTCTCATAATTGAGGTTGTAGGGCCATTTCTCCTTCTGTCCAGGTCAGTAGGTCTCACTTCTTTGCCCATGACACTAAATGATAAGTCACATTGGTCTTAAAACCCAAATAATACTAATGGTACTCAGCAGCCCAGCAAATTGGCACAGATCTACAACAAAATATTAAAACAAATTCTAAGAATTATTTTCATGGTTTGTCACTCATCAGAAGCATCTTGCAATACAATTGGGTTATGTCTGGGTTTAAGAATCCCACATCCACATTCCACAAATTCTATAACCAACACACTTCCACTTCTTCAGTCATGTATTTTTTTACCATTCCTGTCTGATGCTGTTCCTTATATTGTGCTAATCACATTATCCACGTGGTGTAAAGCAGCAGTCTAAGAACTGTTATACAATTACTGTAAGCCAGCATATCCTAATACTACTGAATGTGTGGTGAACCTCATGATTCTTTGAAAATAAAGGGAATTAATCTTTTAATGACTTTTTATATATGATATAACATTTTGGAAAACACATAATTGGAATCTGAATCTCATTTCATTTCTCTCTGCATTCTTATATTACGCGATTAGACTTAGATCCTAAATATGGGGAAATCATGCATTTCATTAATAAAAAAGGTAAAGGTAAAGTTCACTCTCTAACAGGCCAGAGGCCCAGAGGTGCTAAATGGGGGTGGGTGGTCAATGCCATGCCCCAGCCAAAGACCCGGTACCCATTGTATAGGAGTTTGGGTAGGCCCCAGAGCCGGTCTGGGCAGGTGCGGAAAATCTCACCCCCACTGGGATTCGATCCCCGGACTGTCCAGCCCGTAGCAAGTTGCTATACCGACTGTGCTATCCCAGCCCACGCATTTCTTTGATACTAAATTATTTTCAAATACCATTTGTTTGGTTATAAAATGCAGCAGACAGCAAACAAGGCTTTGAATTACAATATCAGTGCAGTATTAAATTGCTTACATTCGTAGCAGTATTTCAGCTTCTATTACTTATTTGTATCAAAATGAAATTATGCTGAACACCAAGTACAAAAAGTTCAACAGAGGATGCAGTAATATCTTATAAATGTTGAATGTAGGTAGGAAAAACATCACTATCATATGTTAAATGCAACCCTCCCTGACACATGCATTAGTCCAATATAAAACCAGTGGATGCAGCAGGTTTGGTATGTGGGATACAGAGTTCAGCTTCCCTTTTGGTCTCTGACACATAGTTCTGATGTCTGAATGTGAGTAATGGTTACACTTGCTGCTTACCCTTGATACTAAGTAGAGTAAAAACTCACTAGTCCCAATGTGCACCTGCCTTCTACGCAAGTATTATGCAATATTATGACCTCTAACAGTACATTTTTTCCTGCCAAGAATAGGACATTAGAAGAGGTAGTGCAACTATAACTAATCTGTTTTCTGTTCAAATATTGCCATTCTGCCATGTGTTGTAACAGCTGTATATGATAACGCACATGACAGAGTGAGAGAGATGTGCATTTAACCCCCAGGGAAAATCTTTTAACTGACCCTAGTAATTTTTGTGTTCAAAATCCCGTGATGCAAACTTTCAAGGTTGCTGCTGGAAGTGAGTATGTATTACTTCTCTCCATGCTTTCACTATGTGACCGGCTTACATAAATATATTGTAGTTCTGAAGCACATCCCTGAACTTTTCTGAAGGCGGTGCAACACCAAAGGTACCCTCCCAACAGGAAGCTCATAAAGTGAGGATAGGTCGAAGGCGTACCTCACTGCGAGGCAAGCTCTGTTCAGGATTCACAATATAGTAGCCCAATTCTGCATCCACTTGGATTCTGCCTCCGGAGATATTTTTTTCATGGGCTGAAACAACGTTGATAGTCATATCTATGCAAGTAATTGAAATCCTTTAATTGGAAAATAAATACCTCCTTGGCAAGAAAGCAGTTGGTCTCAAAGTCAAAACCTTCTGAGCAACTGAAACAGATTTTATGGTACTTACAGAAAACAACATAGGTAAAGGTCACCCTCATACTGGTTTTCAGAACTACCCGGGAAAATGGTTAGCACTTCTTTCAAACAGTCGAACCCAGTTGTAACTGCACTGGTTTATGCAACACCTTGTTAATAATGTCAGATATTCTGTGGTGCCAATTAATTCCTCACTGTTAACCATACCATTATAATACTCTGAACAACATTCGTTTATAATGACACAAAATATTCAGTCCATTTCATAACATAACCAAGTTCAAGTGTAATTGTGTGTGTGTGTGTTGAATCTTTGCCAGAAGAGTAATTACTGTAACTGAAGTATAATGTTTCTGTCAAGAAAATGCCTTAAGAGGGCCCAATGTTTTGACATTATAGTTCATAATTATCTTATTTCTGACACCTGTGCATCTAATGCACCATGGTTGAGGAAGACACCACGCACTTTCTCAGAGTTTAATTTGGAATTGCAGCTATTAAAGTAACAGTAATGTCTCAAAAAAATCCCCATATACAACAAGAGAATTGGCACTGCCTACTAAAATTTGATGGGAAAAGTAGAATTTTAAGTACTTATGTATTCTGAACTTATATGTGCCAATCATTTGCTTCTCAACAGGTAAATTATTTCAAAATGTTTTTACCAAGTTATTTATTTTGTAATAGTATGTATACATTATGTGGCCATAAACCAGTCATTCAGCTGGCTAAAAACATAAGCTACTTCTTTTAAAACATAAAATATTTTATAATCAGTAATATGACATCATTGCTTTGTGTGGTGTAAATGCTATCTTCAGCTTCTTACAATATCCAGGTCAAAAAACATTTATAAAATATTCTTGAAATAATTATTTTTTCCCCTGTGGCACTTTGGCTCAATTCTGGGTCATGGCCTCCCCTTATGGGGCTTCGCAATTACCCTCACATATGATACACCACACTTGTTAGGACTCCTCTGGATGAGTGATCAGCCTGACCAGAGACCTCTACCTGACAACACACACCACTCACAAGAGATGGACTACCATGTCACCAGCAGGATATGAACCCACAATCCCAGCAAGCAAGCGGCCACAGATCTACGCCTCAGCCCAATCAGCCATTGGGATCGGCCTTCTTGAAACAACAGCCGAAGGAAATGTGTAACAGTATGAAACAACAATTTTATTGAATTGTACTACACTGGGGTAAACAATGTTTGGTATAAAAGTTTATTTTTATATTTTCCATATTGTTCATTCTTTAACAGATGGCTGGCTGTGTGTGAAACGTCTGGGAAAATACCATTCAGTTTTTCAGATAAGTCTGCTTTTATGCCATATGGCCATTTGAAATGCCACTTTAGCTGAGAACTGGCATCACGTTATTGTCAGAGGCATGCAGAATTTGATACAGGAAGGTTTTTCTTGCAATAAAATTTTCTCCCTCTTGTTTCCCAATTTAGCATCTGTGTCGAATGTGCTGTGTAATACCTGAAAATAAAGCAAACACTACTTTCCAGTCCTTTTTAGGCCCATTAGAATCACTGAGAGCAGATAATAAAACCTCTGTCCATCATCAGCCCATATGAATGTAATGAGTTGAAACTCACAGCACATAGTTTGGTAACATTTAATGTTCAGTTTTCTGAAAAACTGTTATGCCATTTCAGTTTCGTTAAAAATCACACAAAAATAATGGGCACCTACGTGATGAGCTAGCTATGTGCCGTTTGCATGAATCACCAGCACACATGGACCTATAAATAACTCCCACAAAAAACCAAATAGCTTTGGTTGCATTAAATAGCCAAACAGGTGCACAGTGCCTGGTAAAGGCATATAATAGATGAAAATGTTGTTACTTTAAAATTTCATTTAAATGATGTAATTTAATATGCTGTCAGAGTTTATTTGTATGGGTATGAGACCTTCGCTCTTCTGGAATGTTACATAGTGTAGATTGGTAATAAGTTACCGATGTTTTGGAACAATCTATCAGGCCCATCTTCAAGGGTATATCTGATCTTTTAAATAAATATTGTTGATGTCAAATGGTATCTGTCTTCTCTATTATACACCAATTATTTTGCAGAAAGTTGTTTCATAGACAGCTGATAAGTTAAGTTTGAAGCTGATGTGAAGGATTTATATTGGACTGATATGAATAAGAATTAGTTTCACATGACAGCTTTTAGTATGATTTCCTGAATATCATGTTACATAAGCTGGCCATGAAGGTCAGCTGAAGATTGAATACACGGTAATGTTTCATCATGTCATTCTTACATTTGTATTAGTTTTGCCCCCTCTCCACCATTTTTTCACCTATGAAAATGCTACATTGCTGCTAGATAGTTTGCAAACACTTTTCATAGCATAGGTAGGTATAACACATATGACAATATTATGATAATACCATTTATGAACAGCATTTTGCACAATTTATGAGCCAATATTTACTTCTAAATAATATATGTGAAGTGTTATGATGTAAGTCATATGATAGACTGGCTTGCTCAATTAAATGCTTAATGTTTTGTGTACAAAAAAAAATTCTAAAGAATTGCCTTCCAGTTTTAAGACTGAAAGGAAAGAAGAAGAAGAATATATAGACAGACACTCCCAATTTTGAAATATGCAGTTTCAGACCTACACAAATTTTAAGAAGTAATGGGGTGCATGTGGGGTGTTTTGAACTGCAAAGAATAATTCATGTCTCTTCCATACTGAAGAGCAGATATCCAGTCTAAACCAAAGAAACAAATCTTTATTCCAACACCAATATCATTTCAGCCACTGCCAACAGAATATCCATGTGACTAAATGGCTGAACTGACAACATTTGTTAGCCTTAAGTGAAATGTAGTTCCTTACCACAGTAGCAGTACCTCATCCAGAATAAGGATGACTGGGTGTCTTCTTCCATGCTGCAGTGGCAAAGAATAAAAAAATTGAATGAGATGACATGCTAGGCCCTTAGTTATAGCAGACATTCTGCTATGCCTCTACGCAGTTCCTGTTCTGGCAGGAAAGCTGATGCCTTCGTGAGAAGGTACATGTTCCTTATCAGTTGGGCTGTGACTGCATGTTGTTTGTGTCTGAAGATTAACAAAGCTGATAAATTTACAGCATTGTACAGTCAAGCTGACTATTGCTCACACTAGCAGTTCCTCATATTATTCAGCATTACATGTGCTCAGCATCCCCCCTCCACCCAGTAATTTGTTCACTTACAAAGCAGTATCATTAGTGAGTTGAAGTTTAGTGTGTTCTTATTAAGGAGTTGCAACAATGTGCAATTTGCATTACAACATCTATCTCACTGTATCAACGCATAAACCACTAACTGCATTTTAATTGTACTGAAATACAGAAATGTTGCTTGATATTTCAAATACCACATTGACTTGAATGCAAGGTGAGACTTAAATATATGAGGTCATCTTACATTCATGTACAAAGTGCCATACCGGATCACTCTGAACCAGACTATGCAGAGCCAAACCAAGGCGTGCACTGCCAGATCATCATGCGAGATCTGCGCCCTTCGACGATATTATGCAGCATAGAGTGGTAATTCCTTACCAACATTTTGGGACAACCTATCAATCCCATCTTCAAATGTCAACAAATTAAAAATAGAGAACAGAGCACAACTGATGCTTACTGACACAATCTTGTTTTCAGACTTTGTCCATCATCTAATTTTTTTAAGAAGCAAGATGTTTTGGAAGTTGGCTCTGTGTCTGTTTTCAGGCAAAGAAGCACCTAACATGGTGGACACCTTAGATTGAGCTGTGCACCATAGAAACAGTAACTTGTTAAGATATGCACCTGAGAGCATATCTAGTTCAAGGGTGGTAACAGGAAAATGGCTATTGAAAACTTAAAAATTAAATACAAGGC
>Ga0131853_10008113_pt1 | contig 19102 bp, 5 predicted proteins | sample TergutLab28metaG_FD_92764 | JGI IMG/M metagenome (GOLD analysis project Ga0131853, IMG submission 92764) | Labiotermes labralis P1 segment gut microbial communities from Petit-Saut dam, French Guiana - Lab288 P1 (version 2) (version 2) | ecosystem: Host-associated > Arthropoda: Insects >...
AGCTAAAATCAAACTAAATAGCGAATATACAGAACAATTAGAAGTTAAAACTGGGATCAGACAAGGAGACCCTCTATCAACAATATTGTTCTGCACCGTGATGGAGTCATTGATGAAAAAATTGGAGATGAAAGGGAATATATCAACGCGACTGCAGACGATATTGTGCTGGTGACAAGAACTAAACAAGCCCTAATTAATACATTCCAGAAGTTAAAGCAGGAAGCAATAAAACATGGATTAGTAATAAACCAAAATAAAACAAAATATATGAGGCATTCAAGTGTAAAAACCAATGTGAAGAATAAGGAAATAGAAATAGAAGGAATGAAAATCGAAGAAGTAAACTCCGCCAAATATCTTGGAACAATTATGAATGCAGACAACTTAATAGAATAAGAAATAAAAGAAGGAACTGCAGCTGGCAATAGATCCTTCTTTGCAAACAAAAAGATATTCCAAAGCAAACTAATAACTAGGAAAACCAAAGAAATGCTGTATCATACGGTAATCAGACCAGTAGTAGTATATGGATCCGAATGTTGGGTATTAACAGGAAACATTAAGCAGAAATTATTGGTATTCGAAAGGAGGTTATTGAGAAGAATTTTGGCCCAACGCAGAAAACAAATGGAGAATGGAGACAAAAAACAAACGAGGAGTTGGAAAACCTTATTAACCATGAAAATATAGTAAGGCACATTAAAAGTAAGAGACTGAGTTGGGTGGGAAATGTTGAAAGAATGCCTGATGAAAGAGTAGTTAAAAGAATTTTTAAATGGAAACCACACGCAACAAGACCGAAAGGAAGGCCAAGATTAAGATGGGATGACGACATGAGAGACGATTTGAGGAAGATGGGAGTAAATAATTGGAAACAGAAGGCACAGGAAAGGAAACCATGGAGAGGAATAATTGAGCAAACCAAAACTCACAAAGAGTTGTAGAGCTGAGGAAGAAGAAGAAGAGAGAACCATTTGTGAAAAATTAATCCAGTCGTCGTCCAGTCTGAGATATTCCTCTGTAAGATGTTCAGAGGACTGAGTGAAACCATGAAAGCCTTAGAACAGTACAGCTTCATGCCAAGGTTTGAGCCCGGATATTCCTTACTATGATGCAGTTGTGCTACCAATACAAACACAATGTTTGGTCCTTATAAGCTGACATAACAAGCACACCGAAGCAATTAATATTATTTTTAAACCCATGCATTTTAAATATATTCAGTTTTCTGATTTATTTTATTTATGTATTTAATACACATACGAGGGGATGCTGATAAGTCCTTAGCCCGATATACTTCCCGATGTCGTAGGACGGAATCGATAGTGTCGTTGGAAATAGGGGTCTGCTCATGTGCCGAATTGCAAGTTTTTTTTCTTATTACAGAGGCTGAAAGAAAGCATATCAGGCGACACGCGCGATTTCAACAACATGGAGATGCGAGCTGTCATCAAGTTCTTCCCCCCCCCCCCAATACACGGCAAGGCGCCGAAGGAAATTCACACCATTCTGATAGAAACATTAGGGGAACATGCACCATCGTATGCCACCGTCAAAAACCGGGTGGCCCAGTTTAAACGTGGTGATTTTTCCACCTGTGGTGCACCTCGTCCTGGACGACCCAAAACAGTGACCATCCCGGAGATTATTGATCAAATTCACGAGTTAATCTTGGAAGACCGCCGGATTTCGTTTAATACAATAGCTGAGCAGCTGGGCATCTCACGTGAGCGGATTGGGTCCATTATTCATGAAGATTTGGACATGCGGAAGCTCTCCGCGAAGTGGGTCCCGAAATGCCCGAACGCGGATCAAAACGTCAACGGTGCCTGTCGTCTGAGCAACTTTTGAAATTTTTTCGGCTCGATCCAAATGATCTCCTGTCGCGATTGGTGACCATGGACGAAACCTGGTTATATCATTATGACCCGGAGACAAAGCAACAATCAATGGAATGGCGGCATAGCGGCTCACCCGATCTCAAAAAATTCCAAGTGCAAAAATCCGCTGGAAAGGTCCTCGCCTCGGTTTTTTTTTTTTGGGGGGGGGGATTAAGACGGCATCCTCCTCATTGATTATCTTCCAAAGGTCCCAACTATCAACGCGAGTATTACTCATCTCTGCTGGTGCAATTGAAGGGTATTTTGAAGGAAAAACGCCGCGGGAAGTTCACCAAGGTGGTCTTGTTCTCGCATGACAATGAACCGGCTCATCGGGCACTTGCAACCCAGAAGAAACTGGCCTACCAGGGCTTCCAGTGTCTTGATCACACACCCTATTCGCCAGATCTGGCCCCGTCGGACTACCACCTGTTCCCTGGGCTGAAAAACAATTGAAATGTCGCCATTTTTCGTCCGACGCGGAGATCATTGCTGCTGCGGAGACCTGGTTGGACGGACAACCTTCTGTCTTTTTGAGTGGCTTGCAAAAGTTACAGCAAAGGGCTAAGAAGTGTATTGAGCTTCGTGGGGAGTATGTTGAATATATCCCGAGTTTGGTCGCTGTAGCTTGTTTCCTTCCTGGTCAGGCTAAGGACTCATCAGCACCCCCTTGTACTGTCTATTTAGATCATATTATCTTATATGTAAGCCTCCACATCCAAGTTAACGAAAATGTAAAAACCCTAAAACATACGAGTGTGCTAAACATATGTTCAGGTCCCAATTATTTCCAAATCATACAGCGTGATTTAAAAAGATGGACTCAATTTTGTACGCCTATACTTTCTGAACTGTATATGGTATATGAATGATCTGCATAACATTTGAAAGAAAAGATCTTAATTTTTAATCATAGCTAGAGCGCTCATCTAGCGCACAGCCATGCAGCAGCGTCAGTCGAGAACAAAATGGCTAATATTTATCACAAGATTTTTTGCGTTCGTGATTTCATTAAAATTGAATCGGCGGCTGCTGTGCAGCGTGCGTTTCGTCCTCGTTTCAACATTCAACTTCCAACGAGGAAGAGCATTTGTCGTTTGAGTCATCAATTTGAGAAAATAAGCTGTCTGTGTAAAGGCAAAAGCTCCGGCCGACCACGTGTATCAGAGGAGAAGGTGAGACGAATTCAAGAGTTTTGAGCGTAGCCCACGCAAGTCAACCCATAGAGCGAGCAGAGAACTTGGAATACCGCAACCGACTGTCTGGCGTGTGTTGAGGCGCCGTTTACTCTTCAATTGAGTCAGTCTTTTTGAATCACCCTGTATTTCACTGCACTTGTTGTTAAGTGTCTAAGGTTACAAATAATGTGACTTGAGTACAAATTACATCAAATATGAATGAGATGAATAAAGCTACTCGCCAGGCTTGGAAATATCAGTGTGACAATTAAGAGCCGGAGGAAGAGATTTTGGCAAAGAAACCGATATCATTGAACAGGATTAGCTGCACTTTTAGTTCCTAGTTCATTTTACTGTATATGGTAGCTACACCTGCCAAATTTATTTCCCACTAACACGAATCTTGCCGCGAAGAGGTCGAAATTTAATTTAGGATTCCAAACCAAAAACTTATGTCAAACAAATAAAGTAAAATGTTTATTAACTTTCTATTTACAGACTCTGCCATTCTGGATTGAAAGAAATAGATGACACAACCTTTTTTGTATCAAGATTATGTTCATATTTTAATGCAAATAGTTAAACAGTTTAATATGATATTTAATAAGCACAGGACGTGTTATATATGTAAATGAGCTACTTGATATAAAGACATATTTTATAAAAATACACATTTATTTTCATTTTTCGCAACAGTAACGTAACCGAAAATAGTTGCAATTAGCTGAAAACAACTTGGTCCTCCTTAAAGGGCTGACAGTGCCTCAGTCAGGAAACTACTCTTATTTTATTTGAAATTTCTTAATTGTGGTTGCAACAGCCCGCCACTGGATATTGTCCCGATCCAAATCAATCCAAATTTCACAATCCTTAATTCCTCAACTTTAAGCTGTATCATACTCCTTTTATTTATGCAATGACTATGATGCTCGTATTAATAATAAGCAAAGAGCCTGAAAATATCATGTATGTTCTTAGTTCACTACTTATGAGTATTAAGCACTTGAATCTTCGTGTCTTACTCTATGTTCCTTACAACTGCTGTGATCGAAGTTGAAAAGAAATCTGCTCCCAATACAATACGTTATGGTGTTATGTGCGCTCTATAGCTTAGGGGTCAGCTTATTCGATGCATATGTGATGAAGGTGCAGGCAGGAAGGGAAATTCTGAATACGACTGAACACTGAAAGCAATAGAAAGAGAGAACTGAAGGCAAGAGATGGGATATTTGAAATTTAAATAATGTTATGGACTCATATTTGAAGTAGAGTTCTTTTTTTTTACTTCAGAAGGTATACTCAGTTTTCATAACAAACTAACCTTATACTGACGAAATAATACACGAGAAACATGTTACAGAACCAAGGAGACAAATAAATGTGTTATTTTAATACCTATGAAGAGAATTTAAACGATAAAGTGTACCAATCATTTATTATAATTATTGTTTTATTAAAATTACTCAGACAGAAAAAGAGAAATGCTGCTGGAAACGCGCAAATATAATAAAATCGCTTAAGACTTACTCTATGGACCGTAGAAAGACCTCGTTGCATTAGGCATAGTGTTGCATTTGTGACGTTAAGTGTGCAGCTGTGTTGTGTGAAGCCTGTGCGTATATGCGAAACTAGGTCTTAGGTTTTATAGCAAGATATAGAAAGTGTTTATGGCTTCGCGGATCAGTCTTTTCCAACTGCAGCCTGTACTGGTAGGCTGTATTCAACTTTCTTCAAATATTTCCATCTTTCAGGCTAGACCATTGGAATTTTAGCATATTTCTTATTTAAGGGTGCAGAATTTCAGGAAGTCACTTTTTGATTTTATGTGTTATGTAGTGTTAAAATTGTAGTATGATAGTGGAAATGAACCATCAAATCTAGAAACTGGCTAATTTCATGTTCTGAATTTACTGTTCAAAATAAAGAGTCTTAAGTCAAAAAATCATTATTTGAAGACGTAAAAATGTGTTGTTTGGACACACTCTAATTACGTACGCTTCTGCATTGCCGATGACGTAGTCTATATTGCTCTGTATAATAGTGAAGAAAAACTGGAGAAAATAACTCCCTTTTCTTTAAAAAGACCAGTTCGAAGAGAGTATTTAGGAAAAGCGGTTCCTTCATGCGGGTATATATATAGAACTTGTTTAAAATACACGAAACCACAACATTTCTCTATCCTTTGTGTAAGAAGCTTGGGCCCCCGCGTAATGGCACAAGGAAAATGAGGTTTCTGAGAAGATGAATCTCACCAAAATGTTTGTACCCAAAGAAAATTATCAATCAAGAAGACGGAGAAAATTTTACAACGAAGAGTATTACAATTTGTAACTTCAAAAATATTATTTGTGTGATAAATTCAGGAAGATGAGATGCACACACTACTTCATTTGGAGAATCTCAAAACCCTGTATCACTTGGGAGACACACGTAGGCAGTAATGTAATATCATAATGCATGTTTAAGATTAGCGTGGGAGGTTGCACAATGGATTATCTAGATCGCGAGATTTTCCACTGAATGTCTGATGAAAACAGGATAGAAGAACAGGGAATTTCTTTAACAGATGTGTGAATGTAGGTTATTCAAGAACGCTACTCCGAACAGGCAGTTACACGGTTAATCTTGACATTAATTTGTTACTAAAACCAACTGAATCGTTAAACGAAATAATAAAAAGTGTATACACGTATTTGCCTGCTACAGAGCATTGTCAGACATTTGCAACACTGAAAAAGCTGAGCAGCACCGACCGACCACATAAAGCAGAGGCCATCACTTAAAAGATTAATAACGTCAATGTTTTAACAATAACCTACAAAAGGGTAGCAACTTACCTAGGCGTTGGACTTGGTGTTTCAAAGCTCAGCCTAACAAATATCATGTTGTAGTAAGTTCCACCACGCCTTAGGCGTTATGTCGTAAAATCTATAAAGAACCTTTTACGTTCCCTTAAATTCGGAAAGTTCCTTGGCCAAGTTTGACCAACTGTTGACTTCTCAAGGGTAACTCTGCACCATGGAGTTTACTAATTATCCTGTCAGTCAATCAGTCGATAATGGATACGGCAACGGAGTTTAGAACGATCAAGCACGAAGGAATTAGAGAATTCTCATCAGCCTCATAAGAGAGGTCAATGCGATATCTGGGTGTACTGTTTCAGATATCATTGCTAGGTTCTATATCCCTTCCTAGGACTTCGTTGAACAGTATTATTAAAAACATTTTTATTTCTAAGAATAATTTTCTCTCAACATGAAAAAAGAATTTTTGGGCATCTAGTGGTTTCGGATCGCTAACTGAACAATATGTGCTTACACGGCATCTCTGTTTCCCCGCTACTGGACAAACTTTCCTGTTCTTTCTTTTAACCGTCAGTACCCATCCCTAACCAAACCGTGAATTGTCGGCAGGACATTCTTATTTTAGTAGAAGGTTTAAACTACATAAAGTTAAAGCTTTCTTTGTTCCAACTACCGAAGGCTTCAAAATATACCAGTAGTTTGTGTAAAAATCATTTCGGTTTTTAAGATGATAAATCTGGTGTATCACCATAGAATCATTAAGGTTTTTGAGTTTTTCACCGACCATTGTTTAAAATACAAAAATTAAACACAATATTTCGAAGAGGAGCTTTGTTTCCATCCTTAAATAAATACGGTTGAAGGGAATACCCATTCCTTTATTTTTCACCTGTGGGTCTGTCGTACTGAAGAATGAAGCAGGCCCTCTTTCTGGACGGTTTGTTAATTTATTGTGTTTAAAAGCCGGACATCGGACAAGACAAAAGACTTTAGAAAACTAAATAAATTAAGTTTATTTTTAGGCGGTTTCCATCACTACGGGTTTCGCATTAAAATATCTCTCTCTCTCTCTCTCTCTCTCTCTCTTCGCCGTATGAAAAAATGCTAAAGAAATTTGAAGAAAACTGACTAGGAAATTTTTACCAGAAAATGTCGAGGAATTTCCTTTCGAATTTAGATGGAGCAATTTTAACAACACTTTTACATGAAGATCTATAGGTGTTTCAGCGTACAACTAGAAACTAACTTAATGCTTGTGTACCGAAGGGATACACGTTTCGCTCAAACACTGTAGAGGAGAGTGAAATACGTGCTTTAGGTTCCGTACAATTTTATCCAAGGTATATGATTTTCGAAACACTTAAAATTGAAGGTATGAGCACATATTCGAACTTAGACGATACTGAACAGCCAACAGTGGTTTTGATCGCATACGTCCATCTTCCCATGTGTACACAAAAAGCAAGGTTTGAGTTTGTAGTAAACGGAAATGAGAGTTGTTTTATATTCGAACGTAGTACTGTATTACGATTAGAATAGGAATTTGAAATATATGTTAAGTCGTATAGATATTTAATTTCCCTACAATGTGTGTAACAACAGTAAACGTTGAATGCTTAATGGTCCTTCATTCATTCATCATACGTTTTTAACATCTCGAAAATGTGATGAGTCCAAACATTATCTAACACTGAATATCTGCATATGAATTTCATGTTTGTTAATATCAATTCAAAGAAGATTTGCAATGGGACTCATTACTTTCTCTGTTACTTTAGTGTTCTACTCCGGACTATGTTCACTCTAAAATACTTTCTTAGCCATCTATTATCCCCTCTAACTTACAGCTTAGTCTTGTTTTCTACCTTAGACTTCATTCCTTATAATTTATCATTCACTTGCACTTTGAAACGTCCTTTATTTCATTAATGAAAGCAGTTTTAAGAATAATGATACTAATGTAATCATAACACCTTTTTCATTATTTCTTTCTTCCTTCCTTCTTTTCTTCGTTCCTCCTTCCCTACATCCAGACCTTGTTTTTTCCTCCATCTCTTTTTTCCTCCCACCCTCCCTCCCTTCTTTCCTTCCTTCCTTCCTTCCTTCCTTCTTTGCGCGCCTTAAAAAGTTAAGAGCATATTTTATCAAGTTACTGCACATAGTAGAAACTCAAGTCGGGGGAGGAAACTTACGCAAAACACACGAATTTTAATTAGAGTTGGAATTTACATGTCAATGACAGAAACTCAAGCCAAGGTTGATAACATCGAGCAAGGTCACTGAAGTTAACTTTAATGAAAAATAGCAGGAGACTTTGCCAACATATACAAACCTTACCCATGTCCAAGGTTTAATTTAATCACTGACAGATATTAAGCCGCCCTTGAAACCATACATATAAAGATAAAATTTGAAGTTTAAATTTAGGGATAATAATTCGGCCTATATTCGTCAACATAATTTATAAGCGTTCGATTTTATTTTCGTTTCAGTAACATAAAATTACCTTATTTTGACCAGCCTTCACAAGAACGCAAGGCTTTAGCATCGCTGGACGGCGACAGGTTTCTTCTCATTGCATGCGCATTTGCCAACTTTGGCAATATATACTTTGGAACCCAAATCCTTTAACGCTTTCATGGCATAAGACCCGGGAGCAGCATGGCGATAAAAAGTACGCATTTCAACTACAATACAACGGTCATGCAAAGACACAATACTTCTTGCTGCAATAAGTGTAGTTCGAAATGCTGAATGAACAGTAGTAGAAGACTGAGTACGAAAAGAAATGTGCGCACCTTCTTTCGGTACGGCAAAGCATGAATATTATGGAGGTCTGGCTATGGCACGCGACAGGTTTGCGTTGCATTCATATGCGATATATACATTTGAACCAAAACTCTGGAGTAAATTATTTTGCGGTAAACGGAATGAAAACTAAAGCAAATTGTACGCTGGAATTTCATCCTTTGAAAAATGCGTAAAATAATGTGTAATTAAGTAATCACCATTGAAATGGTCTGGATAGATAAGAATAAATTTGGTATATAGAGAATGTATAGAAATATTTTAAGAAGATATACGAATACTGTTTGATGAGGAACAATTTTGCTCCAGCTGTAAAGTTTCTGTCTGGTGTTCAGAAGATGAATGCTTAGAATGGCTACTGGGACACTGGTTATCTAAAAAAAAGTGTTTCCGCAGATTTTCACATTTTCTCGGAACAAATTCCGATAAATTAGTCTTACCTCTACAAGACTATATAACAGCTTTCTTTCACGTCCTTTTCTATTTACTAGTTATTACCGTTCTACCATCTGATGCTGTGTAGTCTAAGCAAGTGCCAAAGCAGCTCAAAAAATTTTAGATAAGTACATTAATGTAACAAAACACCACTCTAGGAACAAGTCACTTAAAAACGTGATATACGTATATTAAATGACATAAAAGCAGCTTTGTTAAGGCAATACCTTAACTGCTCACAACACACTTGAAAATATCCTTCTCCGTTACGATTTTTCAGTTAAATTCGTAAAATAGCCCTGAAAATCTATCTAAAAACTGAAAAAACGCTAACAGTTTATGATTCTAGGACGTAAAGAATGCGTCGATCACTTTACACCTATAAATTTCAGTTCGTATTTCCTACTGGAAGTTCTATAAATTTGCCTTAACAGCTGTTCAGTATAAAATATTTGTTCCTCAACAAGTGCCCATTATAAACAGTAACAAGAAATTCCAAATCAGTGCACTATAAATTGTGATCAATAACGGTATTTATGTATACGATAATATAAAGGAAAGGCTGGAACCTCAAAGCAGGTAAACAGCACAGGGATTGAGAATTTTTCTTTTTATTTTGTAATTTTCAGTTAAAAATTAGTCTTACAGTGGGCAATTTTTTATTTTTCTTATTTATTTCTCCAGTTACAAGTCAATAATAATTCTACCTTGGACTCCGCCATGCAGAGGAAATAACATGACAACACATGTTTATCTATTTACATGTACACCAGTATACACATTTTGGTACACATTCATTAATTCCGATCACTTTGTTTAATATCGCTTTCTCGGATTACATATTCTAAATTTTAGAATTAAAGGAATTTGATAGCTTTATTACGAAGAGAGTGTCTGTGATGAACCAAGCTAGTCCGATTGAACAGAAACGGCTTCTTTGCCAGCAAAAACAGTTAAAGACTGTGGGTTTCCGCAACCTATTGCTTGAGGGTAGTCGCCTCAAGAACGTGACGGTGAGCAGTCAGTCGCTTGGAGGGCACAGAAGGACAACTGTGATAATAGTCATCCTCTAGAACAAGCACCAGTGCAAGGCACAGCCGCTCAGTGATGGTAGAGAATGGGGCTCGATTTTGCGGGCTTCAGGACGTTACGTTTACGGTACGTACCTGCTTCGATAGACAACCTACTAGATGACATTGTTCCGTCAGAACTGGCATGTACTTTTCTTAATAATCTTGCAGGTTTATCATTTTGAAGTTGTGTGAAATTTACTAATTGTTATACCCAACTCATCATTTTGCCTTCCTCTGCGTGATATTCTTAATCCAAGTGGTTGAAACTGATCCTTATTTTAAAAGCCTCAGAACTTATTTTGGGCTGTTTTGAGCCGGTTACGAGCTTACTGCGTGTGTTCAACTAATTGCATGGTTAGGTGTTTTACTTACCAACTTCAACCAGAAAGATATGCAGAAATCTTAAAGTGCGTTTTTGAGGTGCTCACAGTTGTCTTAATATGGATCGGTAAAATCACCAATCAATAAGGCTTCGTGTCCTAAGAAATCATTATTCAAATTCGAAACTCTCTAATTTTATCAAAACTTATTCTTCGTAGGATAGGATTTTCAAATTGTCCTTCTGATTTTTTATTTTATTGACGCAACCTCTCAAATAAAACGTACGTCAAGTGAGTGCTTAAGGAATCCACCAACAAACTTTCAAAGTAGAGATGAGATAACATTACATTTTATGGTCTTGAAAGTAATTTATTAAGAGTCGGCAGCTAATGCATTTTGTTTCAAAAAAGACGCTCTGGCTATTATATTGAGCTAGTTCGTGTATAGTATGTAAAGTTACTTGTGCCTCTCAAATCACAACTAAAGGAACCAAAGTACTTTTCGTCTAGATTATCATACGTCAAACATAAGCCGTAGATGTATGGCCAATGTGTATTTCTATACGTAACGTCCATCTTTGTCATTCTTCCTAACAGTTTTCTTCCGTCTTTTTTATGTTTTATTTATTTATAGAAATTGTAAGCCGGCGATTTCCATGCATTTTTTAATTGACTTCTCTTGCGCTGTATGAAATACCTTGTTGTAAAAAAAAGACTATTAACTCTACATTATTTTAATTCATTTTGTTGCCAGAAACTAGTAGTAATCTTCTAAAATTTTTGTCTATGTTTTTATGAACTTACATCGCCCCAATTCATATATTATATTAAATCTTAAAATTATGTTTCTTAGTATTTTACCTTAAATTAAACTACACACCTAAAAAGAAATGAATTATCAAAAAAAATATTTATCGCCTGAACAAAGAATGTTTCAAAATTCTATTACCAAGAGTTGTGGCGTATTTCACTGTCACAAATCTCGCCATTGGAAACCACTGTGGGACAGCATAATAAAAAGAAGTCACTTTATAATAAATGAAAAGCTATCTGACGGCTACAAAAAGGTCAAAACGTTATACAATCATAGGCTTGTACTGGAAGGCGTGATCTCTTAAGAAGACGCACTAAGAACATGCTGGTGTATTATATTCATCCCATCAAATGTTCTCAAACCACCGCGTTTGAAAACATGCTCTCACTTTCAACAAAATAAAATAGGGTATTTGTATTTTTTTAAATTATGAAATACTTTTTACTCTTCTCATATTCTTTCGTCGATAAAATGAAACAGGTTTCCAGCTCATTGTGAGCAAGAGTTATCTTTCGTCGATGAAAGGAAACAGATTTACAGCTCATTGTGAACAAGAGTTACAGATAAATATTTAGTTTTGTATTAGATTATGGAAACCACCTAATCTTCCCCCTCGATACACGTTCAAAAATTTAAGCATTTAATTTCATTTTATGTGACGCAAACTTAAAAGCCTAATGTCCGTTCAAATACATAATTAAGGCACTTATAATCAACCCAAAACAATCTATACATTTTCTAAAACCCGTGGGCAAACTCAAACACTTGTTTTCCTATTCCATTTATTCTCCAATGTGGGTTTTACAGAAAATAATCACTAGAATACAAATATTTTAGGAGTTTAGTAGTTATCAGGAATTCAATAGTTTATTTCGCGTACTCAAAGAGGCTGCTAAAGGCAATTATTTTAGTTCTATATGAATTTCTTTTCAACTTAATATTTATGACATCCTTAATTACAAGGCAAAAGTCCAAACAATTTTTATGGGATTAAAACAAACTTCATATCTGTTACGTTATTATTAATTCAGGAGCTTTTTACTTCGGACCGTAGATTTAAATAGCAGTAACGACAGAGCAGACTGGCGTTTACAACAGCCCTCCACCCACGGAAGCAGGAAATATCACGTTTGAATTTTTACCGAATTTTCGGTATTCTGACCGGGCCTTCTTGCTACCTTCCTCTAGTGTCACGTTAAATATCTGCAGTACATGCCACGATCCCACCCGTAAAAATCCTAACATATTCTTTATGTCTGACAGTCTTTCAACCCCATTTGATGCTCAATAGCCCATGCAGTTGAAAAGCCATTTTTAAATAACGCAACAATCAGTGAGCCAATAAGATTAAAAGATACTTCTTTCGACTTGACCAACTCGCTAGATATCTTCAGCATTTCATTTAGGCCACGCTGCTAAAAAAGAAGACCCAGTACGTGACGTATCTCAGATTTAACCTCAAGGGGATTGATTTTAAGTTTGAACTGCTGAATAGTAAAAAGAAAATAAAAAGAAGTTGCAATAAAACTGCATACAAAGAGGTGGAGAGACAATAACAGTGGAAAATCAATCTCCAGATACTGCTGGTGACGTTTTAAGTTACCTACAAATGCTGCACCATACTTCTATCTATCTGCCCACCTTAACGATTTAAGATCGTTTCCCTTGATCTCCTTCCTTGTGATTCGGTGGGAAATATGATGTGTGTTGAACTTCACCCTGCAATACAATGTGCAGGCATGTCTCGATCGCAACGAATAGGTTCCTGAGTTGAACGGAAATGAACGTCACGGTCTTCGATATAAAGGTTAAGTTACGTAAACAGTATACGTTTCAATGACTTGTATACGTATACTTCATCTTTTCGAAACGAAGATTAATATATTTTCTTTTTTGAGACATGAAGGCAGAAAGGGGAGACAGTATAAATAACGCGAAATTTGCCACTAAAAAACGAGGTGAGGACTAAGGCGCACTGTGAAGTTGCACAAACATAAGACGGAAAATTTTTTTTCAAACAAAAGCCCATTGCATATTTGCGTACTGCACCACGAATAGCAAAATTCTGTGGAAAGATGATCGTATTTCCAAACAAATTACATTTCTCGTCGTGTGTCAGACTCATTATAAACCTAAGCCGAATCTTACGAAATGCTATGTTTTATATGTCATCCGAAACTTATTTTGTTGAGCAAAATACTTCCTCAGAAGCTAATAGTCTTTCAGCTGATCATAAAGCTCCCCACCTTTTATAAAGTCCGAAGTTTCCTTGCCATTTTACCACACCCTCTCAATGGGCCCTAATCTGATCGTGATGAATTCAGCCCACACCCTCGCGCTTGATGTAAGACAAGCTTACTGATAACAAAGAGTCAAATTTGTAGCCTTGCATCTCAAAAGTCATATTCAATTCCTTCGATCTCTCTTTGGTGGTAGTGAAGGTTCAGCGATCTAGAGCCCCGTAGCCGATAGTATTTCACCATGTTAACTCACAACACCATTTTCTAGTTACATTGTTTGCTGTTTTGAACACCCAGTTACCTTCATATTCAATCGCAGAAACAAATATATTTTTGCGAAATTATTCGCACTATAAGTATCATAGAGAAGAGAGTCAAATTTTTTACCCTATACGAGTATTTTGTACCTACCGACAAAATCGAAGAAACTTTTAAATGTTAATTGTAGATATTGGGCACGTTTATATTTTATATCATGCGTCAATACATTTCAAGACTAATTACTTAAGAAAAAGTAAAAAAAAATCCGATTTGAGCTTCATGTAGTGTTTTTTCCGATAGCAGTCAAAATTTAATTTCTTCCTTCAGCTTTCATTCTAGATCCCCATTATCAAATGCAGTCGAAATCCATCATTTAAAAGAGGTCACGTCATTTACAGACGCTTTCTCGACTGCAGGATTTACGCAACGTATATCACATATGAAGATTTTGAAGGGATATTGCATGAAGCGGTCATGGCTCCGTTCACATATCTGTTAACAGGGACTGATGACACCAAAGGAAGAATGTCAGAATTACAAATCTTCCAGCGGAGACTCGAGTCGGGACTTTCCACAAGAGTGTGCAGGCATTTTAGATTCTAGGCTTAGGCCGTAGCATTTTATATATGGATTATGAAAAATATTATCACAGAAAAACGTCACACATGCCAGTCTCTTAGAAAGGTGTCACATAAGAACAATATTTTTGCTCATGTAGCTCACTTACAAGTAAAAGCACTGTATACATCAGGAAGGAATGTTACATTAATCTAACCGTAAGCAAATGAAGTGAAAAAACTTTCAAGTATAACAGGAGATGATGTAGGTTTTTGAATCATAAATCACTGAAAGAAGATTCTTTCAGATCACACAATATATATTTAATTACTTTCAACATCTAAAGATTCGCTAAATAATTTAACTCACCCAAAACTGTGTTGCAAGTAATGAGCACCGGTCAGCCCAAAAGTAGTTACAAAATTTGTGTGTCCTAAATATACAATTTAGATCGTCGCGACATGAGCTATAACAGTACGAAAATGTGACCTCACACTCAACTAAGGCTACCCAAGTACACAGACTTTTTCACAAACTGCAATTACAAATGAAGAATAAAAGTTAACTCTCGGATTGGCCATTTGAAAATATCCTTTTGAAATTACTGATAAATTGATCCATCTCCTGAGGTTTTGCAAGTTTGTTAGAAAACTTGAAAGTGCACTGTCATTTTGGTTACGTGGCTAGAGAAAAAGGCGTGTTTATAGAAATTTGAAATAATCGAACATATGATTCTGCATCTCCCTACCGTAAGCAGTTAGCCAAACTTCTTCTCTCAGCTAAGTGAATGACCGCTATACGTCAAGCGGAAATAAGTTTTCTTCACGTTGCGGTTTATTAATGTTTTCGTGTTTCTTGGACTGCTGCATATCTCTAAATGGTTTCCTTATACCAAAGTTAAAATTCCTGACACTAGGTTAGGTTTTTTCACACAGACTGGAGTTTATTGTCTGGTGTTTACACCAAGACAGCGATAGATAAATTCAGATGGCAATTGCTGTCAACATATATTGGTTACAACAAGACCTAAAATGATCCGTACGTTTTCTCTTGGTAGTCAACAACAGTTCTGTAGCACCTGCTAACTCCATGCAGCAAGCTCCTATTGAAAGAGCTAATAGTGTTACACCCACTCAAGAAATTGCCCGCATTATACGGAATCCGCAAGTTCACTAACGTGTTCACAAGAGCCCGCCACCTATGCCCGATGAATCCAGCCCACGCGTTTCCGTCACATTTCTTTAAGTTCCAATTTAATATTATTCTACGATCTAGGAGTATGTCTGCCAAATTGATTTTTCCCCACCAAAGCCCCATATGTATTTAATTCCTCCCCCATACATGACACATGTCCCTCCAATCTCACCCTCTTTAAATTGATCATCACTTTTGATAAAAGTGCAAGTCATGAAGCTTTTAATTATGCACATCTTTCTCTCTATCCCTTTACTTCCCCGGTCTTAGACCCAAATATTTTTCCCAACACCCTATCCTCTAAGGCTATCTCCGATGCCTCTCCTTAATATGAAAGACCAAGTTTCGACCCATACAAAACGACAAAATAAGTGTTCTGTATTTTTCACCTGGGCCCTTAAAATAACTTTCTTCATCTACGTTACAAAAGAGCCCGTAATTTACATTCCTGCACTTATTGAGTATTTAATCGTATAAATGCCCCAATTACATGTAAAATTGCCCTTGTGCGTGCCATGAAATTATAGAGAGAGAATAAAGGTATAGTTCCACTTATGCTTAACCTGAACACTAGGTGCAGATAAGGGGTTAGCCTTACGACCCGGCCGTCTTACCGCCGGTGAAACAGTGCCCAGTACCCAACATATAGGAGGATAGGTGGGCCATAGAGCAATCTTGATGTTCTGGAGAAGAGAAAAATCTCGTGTTCCTGTCAGAAATCGAATTCCCTACCATCCAGCCCATAAGCTAGTTCCTACCCCAATTACACAAATAACCAATAGGAAAATATAGTGCACTAATAGTAAAGCTTCAGCCTCAAGTGGGATTTAGAAATGTAATAACTACAATAACAAGCGGTTGACACTATAACTGTGAATACCCAAAATATCCACAGTAATAATCTATCAAAAAGTCTCAGAAATTTTGTTTCATAGAATATAGTCTACAGCCGACATCTTGTGAAGTTGTACAAAGCAGAGCATATCTGACAAGCATGTCACTATGAAAATGTGATTTTCAATAACAATGTAGTATAGGCTTAATTGAGTGTGCATTAGTTTTTTAAGTAGGGAAAAATAATTTAAAATTATAAATAAAGTAATTTAAAGCGAGTAGGTGGAATGAACAAATGCTATTGCATTCCTAAATGTGCTGCACACACGCTTCCTAGAAAATGAAACAAATATCTGTACTCACAAATACTCGGCATACTTGCTGTCTGAGAAATCTCACACTTTACACTGTCTTGTCCTACATACATAACACACATATTTCAGAAATAACGTGGATGTTTTCTAGAGGAAAACGAGACAATTTCGTAAAAGAATAGTTGCGTATCACGTAATTTCGTTTCACAAATTAAGTGGGGGAGAACTGGATGAAATCTTTGTTCCGCACGTCCCAAGTATCACTTAATGCAAGCACAAAATATGTTCACCTTTTTCACTGCTTACAGAACCATACCAGCAACTGGCCAGGTTTTGACACCAACAGGTAGACCGAAAATTACTCGAACACTGCATTTCAAACGACAAAATCCAAGCCAAAGTTGCATATTAAACACTCATTCATCTTTCATACAGACCTATACAGTCATCGCGCCATTTTCTTTCTGAAAACAAGTGAAACACAACAAATGAAAATGGGCTAACTGGAGCCGTTGATTATTAACAGAAAGGCAAGTTGAAAACAATAACTGCAATCAAGCAAAGGAGAGAAGTTTTAATTTAGTTTATATATTTTATACGTCCAAAATGGCAATACGTACGTAACATGACACGAAATGCGCAATTCATAAGACTTCATAAACTGGTGTTACGATGGTTAGAACTGGAATTGTTGGCACACCTGCTTCTAATATTCTCTTACAGACAGGCTAGCCTGAGAAATTATTCGTCGTTTTTTCAAGTACCTTAAAAATTATTCGTCATTTTTCAAGTATCTTAAACCCGAATACCTGTATGGTGCCTTAAATTAGGTCATGACCCATTCCTACCACATCGTATCCAGTTCATTATTCACTAAAACATGCTATCATATTATGCTATTGTAAAGTTACATGAAAGCCCTCTTATATAAACCAAGGGAAATTATAAATGATTTAATAGAGAAAGTAGCCTATAAACTTGCCATCGTGTATATTAATTTGGTTTGGTTAGGTTTATTTGTTAATCCATTCAGTCACGCATGTAAAATAGGACATGTCAATTACAGATTACAATTTATATATTACAACACAACTTATAATATATGGACATCCACCCAATATAATAAATACCAATATAAGATTTAAAGACCAACTGGAATTGGAATCTGTCTCTCCATCTAGAAATGAGTATTTATATATAGCTAAGAGTTAAGAATTCAAATTTAAAGTAATAATATAGAATGGCATTGAGTTATATTTACATGTAAGATTATTTAGATGTTTAGTTTTAAAATGATTACACTGAGTTAAGGTCTCTATTGGAATTCCAATTAAAATATTCCTCCAATAAGTAAAATGAATTTATAAGAAGAAAAATTTGGAGAACAGATTTTTATTGGTTTATGTCATGAGATGTATTTTTGATGCTAGTAGGAAGGTGATTAAAGACTTTGATTCCAAAATAAAAGGGTCCTTTTTGGAAAGTTGTTAAGTTTGCAGCTGGAGTATGTAAGTCAGAACTAAATCTGGTGTTATTATGAATTTCTGAGTTTGATTCATATTTGTAAGTAGCTATTTTTGGCAACAAATAATAGAAGAGAAAAAATATTGCAATTTTAATGGTAAAATTTTTAGATTCTTGAATAATCGTTGTCAAGAATCTCTATTTCTGACATTCATAATTATTCTAATTATACTTTTTTAGATTTTAAAAATATTAGAGCTGTATACACAATTACCCCAGAAAATTATGCCATACGACAGGATGGAACGAAAATATAAAAAGTAAATTGTCTTTAGTATACCTTGGGACATAAAATGTTTAACATACCTAATTGCATAGCTTGATTGGCCTAGTTTAAACATTTGATCAATATGGTCATTCCATGACAAGTGTGTTTTATAAAATTTTAATGATAATGAATTACTTCTGAACCAGTCATTTATATTATCAATTATATTGTTAACATCTTCTTTAAATTTTGTGGGACTAAGATTTGCAGTTATTATGCTTGTGTCACCTGCAAATCGAACTGGTTTTCATGAGTCTGCTTTTATATTCAGAAGATCATTAATCTAAAGTAAGAAGAAAAAATGACCAAGTACTGAGCCTTGAGGAACATTGTGTTTTATTTTGCCCTATTCTGAAAAAAGTAGTATTATTAGATAAGTTATTATTTATTAGTTGGGACCGCGGTAGCACAGTCGCTAAGGTGCCTTGCTGCAAGTCGGAAGGATGCTGGTTCGATCCCAGCTGGCATCATTGGATTTTTCATTGACATAAAATCCATCTGATCGCACTAATGCCCTGGGGTTGACTCAGCCTCTAACAGAAATGAGTACCAGGGGCATTTCCTGGGGGTAAAGGCGGCCGGTGCGTAAGGCTG
>Ga0131853_10008114_pt1 | contig 19101 bp, 17 predicted proteins | sample TergutLab28metaG_FD_92764 | JGI IMG/M metagenome (GOLD analysis project Ga0131853, IMG submission 92764) | Labiotermes labralis P1 segment gut microbial communities from Petit-Saut dam, French Guiana - Lab288 P1 (version 2) (version 2) | ecosystem: Host-associated > Arthropoda: Insects >...
CAAAATGGGCTATTTCGATTGAGCGCATTTTTTTTAAATTGTGCTAATTAATGTTAATTCTGAATTAGTGCTTTCAGACATTTTGTATAAGGCTAGTAGCGCGGTACTTTTAAAAAATGTGCTAACTAACATTAAATTTGAATGGGCGCATTCCGCCATATTCTGTATGCCTGCTACCTGTCTAGTTTTAAACAAAGCGTAACTTTTATTTCCACCAATTTGCAATATTGCGGTCAGCGCGCTAAGTTGTAATTAGAACACAACTTCAACTGTATATGATTTTGTATATTTGAAAGGCGTTGGCTGAAGCGGTATGATTCCGGACTCATATTCGAAAGACTGTAGGTACGAATCCTTTAACCATCTCTTTTTTAAAGGTACATTTTAATAAGGAAATAAACGGATATATTTTTCATTTTACAAAGATATACACAACGCAAGTAATCCATTTTTACATTTGTTTGTACACTTACATTAATTAATCAGGAGAATTGGGTTCGTACCCGACAGAATTTTGTTTGCTTTTGGATTAAAATCTCGTGAATTTTGAAAAATGCATTTTGCTTTTACACCTACAGTTTGACTAGGCAGTAAATAAACTTGGTAACTTATTAATATATTGTGATTTTAAACTTGCCGGTTTTTCTTTCACACATAATTTACAACGGCACCGAGGGCCCTTCTATATGCGTTGATAACTTTTACTACAAAACAGTATTTTCTTCCGAAATAGGTCTTATGGAGGGAGTCGGGAAGAGAACGTGGTTCACAATCCGCAGTTAGCTAACCTCCTAGACTTATCTAAATCGATATCAAATAATGAAATCTGCGCTTATGCTTTGACTTTAGTACTTGGTTTGTCACCCGTTTGGCGATGCACAAAATACCGTAGGGTAGCGACCTTCTTTTTAAAACACTGCGCAAATATTAATTCGGTGATAGTTTTGGAAATTGTCTCGATTCAAACGAAAATGCAATTTCTCACTACTAAATGATGAACAGAAACAATCTCCTATGATTCCTTTAAATAAAAGTACACAATTTTCCAACAATTCATACTTCAATATAATCTGCGTTACTCGTAAAATTGCATTTCCTTCACAGAGTTTAGGACAGCGGCCGCATATCTCGGGTACAAACCAAATGAACCACATAAAATTTATACCTCAGGTAACCAGGTTAGAACATGCAAACAGACAAAGCAAGTTAAATTTGAGGCACATTATTTCGTGGTCTAGCGTAGAGGAGCAACTTGATGACTCACTCCATTCACGCCCCATGCGAAACCCATTAAAATTCCTTCAGATCGATAAATTCGCAAACCCACTTAGAAATCTGTTCAATCCTCAGGCCAAATCCATTGGCGTTAATGGCCCACTTGGAGCATCTTGTTTAATTACCTGCTCAGGCTAAATCCATTAGGGTTAATGATCACAGGCCTAATCCGTCAGTATACTATTAGGCCGATTAAAACACAAAAGACCATCAGTTAAGCTATTAGTGTTGGGCTATAAATTGCGGTGTCTCTGTTGCAGTAAGATATTCTAAACCGTGCTATTGCATCGTCAAGGCATTCTCTGCATTGCTACCTATTGTGCATCGTTCAGCCATCCACATCTGTCGCCAGTTAGCTATAAGAATTTGCGTTACAGTGCATTGTTCTGCCTTCGATACCTGTCGGCAATTAGCTTCAACAATCTGCGCTACTGTTCATCGTACTGCCTTCGATATCTGTTGCCGTGTAGCTAAACAATCTGTGCTATTGTGCATCGATACTTCTATCAGTTAACCCGATACATTCAAGTAAGTGGTATTGGTACAATTAAAAATAGGGCAAAGAATGTATTTCTTAATAGGAACAGATATATTCCTTCCACTCAGGTCCCTCTGTTAGCAGGGAGGAAATAGCCTCTACTAGTAGAAACTAGATTTTGGATGATACTTCAAGATCTTTCCTAAATTGAACGCGACCGGGAGTAGTTTGCTAAGTAAATTTAATTCGCTGGATGAAGAGCAAGACCCCGCTACCGATCTGAAAGAAAGCATAACTGCATAAACAAACTACTTAGCGGATGACGTGCCGGGTAGAGATTTAGTGGGTTTGTGAACCCGTAATACTTAGAATGTAAGGATTAAGTATTTGACATTGATTTATGTCGCGGAGACTAGATTGAATCTGATGTGGTATGGGAAGTACTCGGGAATGTGTTTCAGAGAAATGCTCAGTTTGGTTTGACTGACTGCCTTGAAGTGAATTTGGACCATGTCAATATGCCTTTTGGTAGCGGTGCAGTTAAGACAAAGGGGCGGTCATTGGATGTGATGATTGCAAAAAGAGATTCGTCGCTGGAAAACGGCCCTTAATTGCTAGGCTTATGCTTTTATTATCCTTATGGCTCGTGTTATTGGTGAATTTATGTACCAGTTGTATAGGCACTGGAAATGTTTGAATAAACTTGTGGAAGTTCACGTGGAGGCTTTTCGTGTCGATCTAGCTAATGGCGCAGGCTTTGAAGAAATTCGACAGTTTCAAGAGCACATTTCCGACTAAAAAATATAGTGTTAAATCAGTTTGCATTCCGATAGGATCGTGTTTAGTGGAAATTCCGTTTCTTACAAGAAATTACACTTACTATAAGGTCGGAACAATGGGCACTGAAATATCATTAGGATCCTCATGTGTGCTATAGCGCAAAAATACATATGTAATGGATGTGACACTCTATACGATAATACAATCAAATGTGATGAACTCTCTTCCCTTTGTACTGATCGAACACCCTTTACTAAGGATCAGAACAAACATCCTGGTTCATTTAACAGATGGTTTATCAGTGAGAAGTGTTTCAGAATCATTTAACACTCGAAGTGAAAGGCAAGCAAGTATGCCAGTGGTGACAGGTATACGGAAGTTTTCTTATTTAGTAGCAGCTTATTTCAAACATGTGTGTATATGAAATTTGAACTTATTGTAATGAGAAACAACCGGCCGTCCACCTATGCTACGTCACTCCACTGAATCCTAGCAAGTTGGCACACATGTTTTCTTCGTTCTCTTCAATAAGAAGTGCAAAAAAATCTTGAAAGGCGTGATGGGTCTGTTGAGCATGTACCGAACCTTGTATTTGCATATTTGTTCTAAATTTGAAGACGTGTATGTTTCGTAGGTCGATTGTGAACCGTGTGGTAAGCGTATCCATGAGTTCTGCAAGACCCTTAGGCAAAATTAATGATTATCTTCGGCAGTCCAAACATTCGCGGACAAGTTCTTTTTGTCTTAGAACGTTTCTGGAACTGAGACGGGTGCCGCAATTGATAATGGACCGTAGCAAAATTCTTAGTATTGTTGCGTAGAACCTCCACACTCTGGATTCTTTAAAATTTTTTACATAAGGGTCCAAAAAGTATGCCCAAAACATTCGAACTCACATGCAAGAAGGTGTACAATCCCCACTTCTTCAACACGGCCAACATTTTGGATTATGTATTATTGTGCAGACTTTTTGTCAGGTAATGAACGAGCCCAATAATCGGCCTGGTTAGAGGGGGATAGAGGAAAAATTTTTAACTAAAGGGAGGAAATCTTGGTCGACTGTAGGGACGTTGTCAGTGTACTGAGGCAGGCGGGCTATGCTTTTCGGAATTTTATTTTGAAATTGGTCAATATGGACCCCTATTGGCAAGCCATTAAAATATCTTCCATTTGCAAAAAGTGTTCCGGACAATGTTTCTGAAACCTGATTCTGTACGTATTGTCCCGAGAAGTGGAAAACGTAAGTGAGATCGCCAGTTTGTTGAGTCACTTCAATGCCTGTCGTACATTGGTCTGACAAGCAACGTTGTTACTCATGCCGGGAAGAGTTAGGGAAATTCATCTGCCTGGTGTACCTAATGTAAAAGCTGATGGGTACTGCGCAGAGACGAGGGAAGTCTTTAAGTAAATCGGGTGCTTTGCATGCCCAATCGACAGATGACCATTCGTAACATTGAGGAAACTTTGCAGAAAATACATGAGGAGACTAAAGCGAAGGTACAGAAAATCCAGAACGTTTGTTATGTTGTTGTTTCATTCTGGTGCGTGCTAGATTAGAAAAAAGTTGCGCGAATATCCTGGCCTCGAAAACGAACTTTGCTCGCACTCCTATGTGCAGAGATCTCCAATAAATAGTAGGGCTGCCTTGTACGGAGGTAGAACGGAAACTACCAAAACATATTACAAATACAAGGAAGAGGAGAAGATCAACTAAGTGGACTTTATATGTTTGTATCCCTACATTTGTAAGTGGAAAATTTCCCGTGGGTCACCCGAAAGTGTACGTGGGTGCAGACTGTCCCCCTGACTGTTTGGATAGGGAGGGTATTATCAAATGTAAGCTTTTACCTCCTAGGAGTCTCTATTATCCGGTTCTTCCGTACAAAAACAACTCCAAACTAATGTTCCCCTTGTTTTCTGCTTGTACCGACACCATGAATATAGGCAAATGTACACACTCTGATGAGGAGCGTGTACATACAGGAAATATTACGAGTACAACTTTGCCGAATAAAAAAATTTTAACATGGCAGTTGCTGCCTACGTGACGACCCAAGCTCCGGTTAAACTCTACGAGTACCTGGGTAAGATGGAGTAGTCTATTTTCTACTGTGGTACAAGCTCGGTCATTTTGATTCAGAAAGATAATGGCAACCCAAAAGTGAAAAGAGGGGATTATCTGGACGACCACACGGAAGATTTGGAGGAGTACGGCTGTGACTCCTCATCGAAGAATTTGTATCGTTTAGCCATAAAACAATGCGTTTTCGGTATTTTACCCCTCGACCGTAAAACCTGAAACAAAATATAAAATGAAGGGTATAACCTTGATTTATAAGAGTTCATAGGTTTGAAACTTCACCACCTTGAAAGATATCATTCTGGAAGAAGCCCCAGCGGTGCATTAACCAATGCGCGTAAGATCAAGCGGAAACGTGGTGGTGTAGTGGTTTCAGAACCAGAGACGAAGTAGTACAAGGTTGTCTTTAAGAAGCGCCGTCTTATGGACAATTTTGACTCCCTTCCATATGGATATGTCTAGGTTACGTATTTATTTATTTATTCATTTCTTCTTAATAACTATAAATGGAAGCGTTTTAAGTATAAAAATTTATTTCATAGTATGACGTTGAAGCTGCAACATTCATTCAGACTAATCGTTGCAGTATCTAGTAGTTGTGGCAAATCTACTTTTGTTATAAGACTTTTGGTGTATAGGGAGCAACTTCGTGACATTGTGTTTGAAAATTTAGTGTGGTGTCACGTGAGAACAACGGCCCGACTAATATGAAAAACTTATTATTTGTTAAAGGAATACCAGACTTTGAAAACCCTGAAAATGTACCTACGCTTATAGTGTTGGATGATTTGATGGACTCTGCATACTATATAAAAGTGAGCTAATTTTATATAAAAGACCGCATCATCGTGTAATTAGTCTGGTAGTAATTACACAAAATTTGTTTCGTCAAGGTCCATCGCCACGTGATAATTCGTTAAAAATTAATTATATGATCGTGTTTAAGAATCCTACAGGCAAGAATAAAATTGTACACTTGGCCCGAAAAATCTACCCCGAAAAAAATCCAGCTGTTACAGGACGTATCTGGACGTGTGTAAAGATCCGCATAATTATTTATTTTTGGACTTGACAGAAATGATTAAAGATCCTTTGAGATTTAGAAAAAAGTTTTTAGCCGGGGACACTGTGGAAGTGTATGTGGTATCACCAATCTGTTGATCCTCTTCAATGGCTGACGTGCATTGTTCCGTCCAGCAACAATGTTACTCATGCTGACAAGATTTAGGGAAATTCATTTGCTTTGGTACCTAATGTGAAATTTGATGGGTACTGTGCAGAGACGTAGGAAGTCTTTGAGTAACTCGAGTGCTTTTGCATGGGTGTCTTTTCATGCACTATCGACATAAGCCCATTGGTTACACCGCGGAGACTTTGCGAATAGTTATGACGATACTAAGGCGAAGTTGCAGGAAATCGAGAACGCTGGTTTGAGGTTGTTTCAATTTGGGGTTCCAGTTTAGGAAAGTTTTTGCCGAAAATCCTGGCCTTGAAAATGAAATTTGTTCGCAACCCTATTTGCAGAACTCTCCAATAAATATGCCTTGTACGGAGGTAGAACTGAAATTACCAAAACATACTACAGATTCAAGGAAGAGGAGTAGATCCACCATGTGGATTTTATGTCTGTACCCCTACTTTTGTACGTATGGAAAGTTTCCCTTGGTTCACCCGAACGTGTACGTGGGTGCAGACTCTCCCCCTGACTGTTTGGTTAGGGAGGATATTATCAAATGTCAGGTTCTACCTCCTAGAAATCTGTATCAACTGATTCTTCCGTACAACAGCAAATCCAAACTGATGTTCCACTTATGTTCTCCTTTCGACATCGTAATAAATCAAGACAATTGTAATCACTCTGATGTGGAGCGGTGTAGAGTTTGTACATGGGTTGTTGATAAGTTCCTCACAGACGTAGAGATGGGTTATTGTCAAGTGGACGTGTTCCAATTTTGTGTAAACCTGGTAACTTGGTTTGACAAGGACACCAATACTGGAGTTCTGTTTGTAGAGTACGTAGACATGTTCCTAAAATTGAAACAATTACCACACGGCTACCCATCCAGGGTACAAAGTGTAGAAGGCAAGGAGATATACATTTTGAACTACCGGCGCGCAGATGGAATTCCCGTAGACAAGGTATCCATTTCCAAAAATGCTGGGCAGCTAACGTTGGAAATAGATAATTAGAACTCATATGTGGGGCAAATGCGCACAGAACCAAAACAAGACGCAAGCAATTATTTTAGACTGAGAAAAATATTTTTACTTGATTTGAAAAATTCCGTTATTGACATTACAGGCCTCATATTGCCGAACGATGTTGTGGCATGGTCCTCTTCGAAATATTCCGAGGACAACTTTGCCTAAGGGAATGATGGTAACGTGACAGTGCTGCCTACGTGACTCTCCAAGCTCGACAAAACCATACGAGTACTTGAGTAAGTTGAGGCAAACTCTTTTGTGATGTGACACTGACTCGGCTATATTCATTCAGAAGTTTAAGAACCCCCAAAATTGAGAGCAGGGGATCATCTGGGTGACCACATTGATGAGTTTGAGTTGAACAGCTTTTCTCCTTTATCGAAACATTTGTATCGGGTGGCTCTAAAAATTACGGGTTTTCAGTATTTTGCCCGTCGGTCGGAAAACATGAAACAAAATGTAAAATGAAGGACATAACCTTGATTTATGTGAATTCAAAGGTTGTAAACTTCACCACCTCGAAGGACATGATACTGGAAGACGCTCCACCGGTGCATGCACACATACCGTTGAAGAACAAGCGGAAACATGCTGATGTAGTGGTTTAAGAGGCGGAGACAATGGAATAAAAGTTTGTCATTAAGAAGCGCCAGCTTATGCACAATTTTGACTCCCTTCCATACGGATATGAGTAATTTACTTATTTATTTATTTGAATTAACTATAAATAGAGGCATTTTATGTATAACACTTCATTTCATAGTAGAGACGTTTATAGGTGCAACATCCATTCACAATAATCGTTACAGGACTTAGAACTTGTGGAGAAACTACTTATGTTATATTACAGTTGGAGTGCATGGAGCAAATTTGTGACATTGTGTTTGAAAATATTGTGTTGTGTCATAATGAAATCAACGACTTGAGCCATTTGAAAACATATCATTTGTTAAAGGAGTACCAGATATTTAAAACCCCCAAAATTTTACTACGCTAATAGTGTTTGATGATTCGATAACTTTGAAAACTCTACAAATGTGACCTATTTATGTACCAAAGGATCCCATCAACGTATCATTGGTCAGGTACCAATTAGACGAAACGTGTTTCACAAGGGTCTATCGTCACGTGATATTTCCTTAAAAGCAATTACATAGTCGTGAATAGAATCGTGAAGACAACACTCAAATCGTGCACTTGGCCCGAAAAGTCTAACCCGAAAATTTTCAATTCTACACAAGACGTACATGGTGGTGTGTAAAGATCCGCATACTTATTTATTCTTGGATTTAACACAATCAGTTAACGATAGTTTGTGATGTAAAAGAAAAATTTTTTCCCGGTAAGTTACGGAAAAGTTTGCATTTGTTCAGGTGAATGCACCGGTTGAAGTCTCATTTACACTTTCTTCCGTACTTAAGAACGCTAAACCCAAAATTCAAACCACACCCGCGTTACGTGCATCTGCAGACGACGACTTAATAAAAGCTCTTGTCTATTTTACTATAAATTTTCTTAATGGAAATGGAAAGGCGAAAAGCGTAAATGCAGTAAATATAAGAATCGCCTACGTGCGTTTTGAACCAAAGATTAAGTTAAAAAATATCCGGAAACTTTTAGTTCAAAAGGTTGCGTTTATAGTATCTCTGCTCAAAATTATTTTGTCGGGTGTAAGAAGAGCAATAATTAATAATAATTAACAAATGGCCTTGCAACGTATGAATTTAGTTCCTCCGGAACTGAGGAGAAACCGATGTCAAACACCACCACCACCACCGTTTAAAAAGTTCCTTAATTGTAAAGACCACAGTTATAATAAATGGACCCAGGTACGTTACTTGAAAACTGAAAAACAAAAACGGGAACTCATCTCTATTCCCACTATGCAAACTAGGGGTATTAATCCCAGATTTAAAACAAAACCCAAACGGGTACGTTTAATTGGTTTAAAAGAGAAAAGTTATAGTATGAATCCGAAAACGATATTTCAAAGTATATTCAAAATGCCTTGAGACGTGAAGTATCGCACGATCCTATGTTTTGTGTATACTGTCGGTTCTTTTAAAATAGGGCGGTCTAATTTTAAATATAACGATAAACACTTATTTGTAGATGGCATAAATTACAAGTGAGAAAAAGGTTCTTAGGGAATTACGAACCCAATCTCGACCGAATATATCTTGGTCACTTTTCAGGACAGAAAGCATATAAACAAATACTGTTGCAGTCTAACGCGCATAGATATAATTATAGTCCAAGAGGTAAGACCAAATGGAATACGTGTCTTAAATATACGCGGTTTATTTCGCAACTGTTTAGTGACAAAATTGAAGTACCTTGGGCATCGTTACAATAATGTTAAGGGTAAAGTTTAATACGATCTTAATCAAGCAGCATGGTTTGATTCAAAATCAATGTCGGTAAAAGCCGGTGAAAGTAGTAAAAGTTGTGTAGAAGAATATTTTTCAGGTCAGGACATGTAAACAATGCATAAACAGGTAAGGAAAAGGTTCTCCATAAACCCATATACTCAAACAAATATTGATTATGTCTGGGAAATGGATCTTGCAGATTTAATTCCACTCTCGAAATACGACGATAAGTACAAATAACTCCTGAACGTCTTAGACATATTTTGGCGTTATTCCAGTAGCGTAACTCTAAATGAAAAGACTGCTTTCTAAATCACAGCAGCTTTAAAATCTTTATTTGAAAATATAAACCAATTACAATACAGACAATGTTACTGAATTTGTTAATGCAAATTCCAGCAGTACTTGAAGCGCCAGGGAGTACGTTTTCATTGACTCACAATCCCGACATGAAAGGCACAATTTTGGAGCGATTTAATGAAACTTTTGAGACAAATATGTATAAATATTTCACCAAGAATAACATATACCAATACTTGGATATTTTAAATAAAATTTTAACAGATTACAACAACTCTTTGCATTCCAGAATATGTATGCCTCCGACAAAATTCAAACCTTCCAACATTTAATCATTGTGAAGAAAGGTGAGTAGTCTGAGGGCTAAAAATCCTCAAGGTCGTGTTAAATTTAACGTTGGTGTTCTTGTGATGATAACGAAAGATAAGGTAAACTTTGCCAAAGTGTATGAACGAACATTTTCAACAGAAATATCTCGGCTTGTCAATGTTATTCAGCGCTTGCCCCAAACTGTTTACGAACTGACACACTTGCAGGATCGTCCTATAGAATGTCAGTTTAAAAATTACGAAAGTGTCAAAGTTACTGTATTTTTCCAAACAGAGTTCCAACTGACACACTTGCAGGATCGTCCTATAGAATGTCAGTTTAAAAATTACGAAAGTGTCAAAGTTACTGTATTTTTCCAAACAGAGTTCCAAATACATAATTTGTTGCCCACACGTAACAAGAATGGTATTAAATAACATCTTGTTAAATTGAGAGGATAGGACAGAATATTAAATTTTTGGGTAAACGTCTCGGATATCAAAAAAATTAATGGATCATTTTTACGTTATATTGCCTTCGGACAGTTTCGGGTATAATTTTTTCGGCCAACAAAATAGCGGACTTTAGAACCAAAGTGGCTACACCACTCGAGGTTGCACTAGTCGAATAATCTTATCCTAAAATCAAATAAAGCGTTTTATACGCAATACCTTTTGTTTAGATTCGGAGGAAATCGTATTTCCTTCAAGACACTATGAATCTATGTTTGATCTTCTCATGAAAATTCCCCAACATTTCGAACCGTCTGTAAATGAAACGTTTTCCGTATATTTCACAACTACATACACAAATATCATGGACAAAAAAGCAGTTGTTAATTCATGTCGCGAAGAAAATTCCATTATGTTTTACGTAAATTTATTACCTTATTTGCCTGCGCTTGTATATAATGGTATTAATAATTAAGCAGGAACAATTATGAACCCATGTATTTGCCGTTTTTTAAAAATGAACCTTTCCACAAATGACAATTTGAACTTTGCTCGGCCTGAACCAGTATACGTTTATAATACCAAATTTGTTTGGAGATACTTATGTGCGACTACTAATTTCGTGGCACTTCCCATCGAACACGGGTTACCATTGATTTGACTACCTATTGTACAAGCCAGTGGAACTGTCCTTTACAGAGACCATTTCGATTCGTCCGATTATGAAAACTGGTGAAAATGCGTTGTTTGTAATTAGTAATATTCCGTCCCTTGAAATATTACTGTTAAAAAAGTAGTCCTCGGCGTAACAGTTTCCAGGATGCACGTTACAGTGAATCGATATACACGGTATTACGTAAATGAATGTGTTGGTGGTGTTGAGAATGGTCCTGTTTACAGGGCAATTTCAACGTTCTGAGCGGTAACGGTATGGGGCCCTTCTTCAGAGGGCTCTTTCCTTTTGTTAAACCTCTCTTGTATTCAGGGACAAAGGCTGAATGAAGAAAGGTATTATAGCAGTCCAATAAAATAACTGATATTCTTAATAAGGAACCAGAACAGCCTGTGGGCGACATTTTCAGAACTCGTTTCAGTGAGGTAAAAGGCAAACCCGAAGAAAGATTAAAAAATCACGTGGTCTGGCTTGGGTTTAAATAGGAAGCGTAGGTCGGAAAAGGCTCAGTCTCAAGGCAAACGTAGGAAGAAAGATATTTTCACAGAAAAGTAATGGACTGTTTAATGTCGGGGCTTGACATTTGCTCCAAACGCAACGTATGATTGTCTGTCATACATAGTCACACCACTACACACAAACGTATTGAGCCGGCTGACAACCCTGCCCAGTTGAAATCTAATTTCTTATGCCATAGCGATTACTACATATATTTAAAATCTATGAGTCTATTCCTGCGCATCAACTTGTCGAAACTGATGGATCGGTTATAGAAATTGCTGAGCTCAGGTGGTTGTGTCAAAAACTTGTTGCATTCAGTGTTCAATGTCTCATAAAACGGTGAACTTGTTACTCTTCACGAAAAATCTACCATTAAAAGCGTATACCGGAAAGCTTCTAATCTACGGTTCTGATGCGCCTGGCACGCATCTAATGCCCAGGTTTCTGGTAACTCGATATGCCTGGAGAACTCATTGAGAACAGTGGTTATGCCAGACGATTAAATAACCTCAGCAGCAGCAAAAATCCGGAACTGTATGGAAGGCTCCATGCTGATTGGATCAATTCCGATGAAATGGTAATTATTGGCGTATGCTTGAATAATAAACTTACACGTGCGCGAGAAGCTTTTTAACTTTCAACATATTTAGGCGACATGAAAGTTCGTATCTACAGATTAGACGCTAGTCTTTTTATCTTTCATGTCGAATTAAAATCCTCTTTTCTTGTAGCTCACGTTAATATTTTGGCTATGAAGCGTAAAGCACATTACCTTGTTACAATGCTTCGATTGAAACTTTTACTGCGAATTCTGGGGCCCAGCATGTTTTTATCGACAATTCATTACTTGGTCCAATTCCCGAAAGGATTCACATAGCTTTAGTTAAAACACCACATTCGTTGTTTTTACCAGTACGAATCCATTCCACACTCATCATTATAATGTGACAAATCTTGTTTACTACTTAAACGGTGTCAACACCCTTCCGACACTCTCTCTATGGATTGTTCTTCACCCTTTGGGTCTAGCAGGGCTTACAAACACTATTTTCAAGTACGGTTATTCACGACGATGGCCATGCTCACAAGATTACATTTTAAATATTTACCAAGAGTTTCTACGCATTAGGCTTTTTCCTGACACCTGACAGAGAGACTGACGAAGATCATATAATTTTGCCGCTTCAGGGAAATCTGCGTATAGAGACACGCTTTAAAAAACCACTCCCTGAACCGATTACATTTATTTCGTGTACTGAATTCCCAGGACACATCGAAAATGACACCTGTAGGAACGTTAGAGTAGAATGAATAAAATTCAAATTAATAAAGTTTTAACTAAACATTTAAAGTATTTTCAAGGAGTGTATCCATTAGATCCTTTACCATCCACACTTATAAAGATCAAAATATTTTCTTTAACCTTCTTAAGCATTATATGCCCTGTTTGCATTGCGTACCTCTCTGTTTTTTTCGAATCTGTTTATGCAGAGTGTTTTGATTCGCACGGACTACCGTTATTCAAATATGAAATCAGGGCATACCTGCATCTTCTCCCAATTTCTTGGACATTTAACTGCCACAGAATGCAGGGTTTAACGTCGAATGTCTGCGGACATTACTGCTGCTTGTAGCCCTCCACAGATCTAGGGGACTATCCATGAAGTTATTAATCAACATGTTTATTCCTGCTCGCTACACCTGCATGAAATAAGGGCACTTCGCTTATTCCGCGCTTAGTTACGAGAGTGTCCCGCTTGCGGCCGGTTGGATAAGTAGCATTCGTGCAAACCACAGATATAATTAAGATACGTAGTCACATTCTATCAGTCAAAAATGTCTCCCTTACTGATTGATTCCACATATTTGGATGGGCGAAATGGTGACATCATGGTCAAGGAGTTCGCCGCTGTCGACTTTCAGAGTAAAAGGGACTCATATTATGTCTTTAAGAGACCTACGGCTGGTAGGAATTATCAATGTTTAACGCCAGAATGAATCAAGCTATCGACCAAAGGTGTAATTGGAATGATGGTGATGTACTATTCTTAGAGCTGGTGATTGTGGTATATCGTGGGGCATCATCTATTATTGCAATCTATTGCTTCGGGTCTCAGAAAACACAATTTATCAGCGAGCTTATTGAGCCTACATTTATTGATATCACTCAGCTAATATGCCCTCCATTCGCTGCCATAATTCTGCGAGTCATAAGCTGCACGTTTCTAATTCAAAACAGATCTAAACATGTGTGTGATTTCAGGACGGCCTATTCATTAACTCAGTGGCTCAACTCATAATTACTTACTCTGCAGTATTCAAACTGCCCTACTCAGCCTGTATTCCATTAATGTATTCCGGATGGTTGCCTGGGGTTACTTCGACGTACATACTACAACAACGAACAACATACAAACTACGTCTCCATCTATTTCAATGGTGATAACCTCAAACCGGAAATGAAGTTTGGAACTCTTTCTGGTCACGCAGTGTTAAACGAGATGCAGTGGTTAATTCTGGTAAAATTCGAAAATGATATGCCCAAGAATGAATTGCACAAACTTGGTAACTCTTAACATAACCTGTCAATGTACTGTGGACGGCATATCCGCAACACGAGTGAGAACACTCAAGTGCAACTAAGTTAAAAATTTTGGTCAAAGATGATGGACTTGACAAGTGCTTGCATAGACAGAGAAGTGATGAAATAGGCAGGTTCCAAGATGTACTTGTAGAGTGGCGCAATAAGTGTCTTGAATCTAAATACTTTTGTACACCTCCAAACACTAATGCCATTGATTTCAATAAATTATGGAATTAACTAAAGTATAAAAACGCGTCTGTTTCTGATGATAACTAAATGCTTATAAGAGTGTATAATTTAATAAAATTATATGAATTTATAAGTGTGAAGTGAAATGGGAAATTTAGTGAAATTGTATTTTTTAATAACCTATATTTTAAATATTTATGACATTGAAATAATAAAAAAAACCCTATATTGTACATATGTCTCTAAATTGAAAAAAGTGCGTGTAATTATTTTCCTTCCTACAATGTACATGGGATAGGATCCTTTAAAAAAGAGATGGTTAAATTGGCAGGATTCCAACCTACATTCTCTCAATTGAGTTCGGAATCTTACAGCTTTAGCCAATTCTTTTTAAATACACAAAGTCATGTAAATTTTAAGGTATGCTTGAATTTAAAACCAGCGCGTTGGCCGCTATATTCGAAAATGGCGGAATTTTAAGTTAGGTTCAATTTAAAATTGACGCGCTATTAGCCATTGTGAAAATAGCGCAAAGCGCCATTTCAAATTTAATGTTATTTAGCAACATTTTTAAAAGTACCGCGCTGGTAGCTATTTTCAAAAAGGCGGAAAGCACTAGTTCAAATTAAAGATAGGATAGCACAAATATAAAAATGGCACTCATTCAAAATGGCGGACTTTAATCTTAGGTTAGCAGTCGTTCAAAATATCAGCAGGCGCCAAACTGTCTGGTCCTATACAGCGCCACACTCTCTGGCATAATCAGATCGTTCGCACAATTGTTCACATACTCTTACTTTTGTTTACATCACGCGACAACCGCTATTTTTGTTAATATATCAAAGGTTCAATTTAGGTTAAGGCGCCACACTGTCTGGCATAATTACTTCATTCGCCATATTTATTTACATACTACGTCATTTGTTTACTTACCAAAGGTTAAAGTTAGATTAAGCACCACGCTGTCTTGGATAATTAGGTTATCCGCCATATTTGTTTATATATTTTGCCATTTGTTTACATACCATGGGTTAAAGTTAGGTTAACTCGCCACACTTTCTGGCATAATTACGTTATCCGCCATATTTATTTACATCACGTGACCACCGGAGGCAAGGTCGTCTGCCACCTTTGTTTATATGTGACGTCACTTCAGGTCGAGAGGAGATTAACCCCACCGCCATGTTTGTTTACATCACGTGACTTTGATGTCACTTTCGTTCCATAGGTGCTGGATCTCTACTTAGCCACCACACCGACAGTGCTATTCCGGCTCTTGAATGCAATTAGTAGACTCATATTTTGCTTCACAGTACCGTACACACTCAGTGTAACAATGCAGAGACCCATATTTACTAGTGTCTTCGGCGCATGTGATAATTGCGAAAAGCGACAATTACCTTCGTTATGACCGTATATCCGTCCGTCCGCCCGCCCAAATGGGACTAGGCTCCCAATTGACTGTTTTTATAAAGTTTGATATGTTAATATTTTTACAAACTCTGTCGATAAAATTCGAGTTTTATTAAAATCTGACAAGAATAACGTGTATCATCACATGAAGACCTAGGTACAGTGATGGTATCTCGCTTATTTCTTCTGAGAATAAGAGATGCTTCCGAAGAATGTTGTAGAGAAAATCATATCACACATTGTACCAGCACTAATTTATTTCCGAATATCGTGCCTTTATGAGACAATATGAAAAAGTATGGTACAGATGAAATATTATATGGCTCATGCTCTCTGAATGCTAGGTACTTGATGCTAATGACACACAAAATATGTAATGTTTATTGATTGTCCACTTCAAAAATGGTTACACGAAAGCGCCTCAGTGCTGTGATATATACACGGTGTTTCACGACTTGTGGACGTTACTGCAGGAGGTGATTTCCTAGGTCCTTATGATCAAGAAATTCTTCATATAAACATGTGTCCGATTTTGGACGGTTACGGATTTACGGGCATTTTTTAATTCCCGTACACATCCTCGTGTAAACAGCATTTTACCAGCTGGCTGGTGATGTTCTCAGCTTGGTGTCTTATCGTTTGCTTTGCAAACATTATTTTTGCAATCTCACTTGCCCACCCATCTACAGACTGTCCAGTTTCTGATTCTTGGCACTTGGGAGTTATATAAGGACTTGGGGAAGTTGGGGTGGGTGGGTATGCGCCTGATCCGTGTATACTGCATGACTAAGCTACTACTACGTTTTCAAGAACCCTTATCACTTGCATTACAGTGACTGTGCCTGCTCCTGATGTTCGGAACGGTACGGTGATAGTTTCGTAAAGGTGTGGGCGGTAGAAGCGACAGTGCAGATTGCCTGTTTGTCCAGTACGTATTCTCATCTCAATGCGTCCGTCACGGCCAAGATGCCATTTATATTTTCAGGTGCAGAGTATGCAGATATGATTAATGTGTACAGTTTCTGTGACGGTAATTCAGTCATGCCGTAGCCGAATATTAGCAACATTTTCCGAACTGTAGAATACCAATCCGAAGAGTGTTTACTCCAGTTTACCAGACATTGCGAGATACCGGTACACTTCCCGGCTTTGGCATTGCAGCCGAGCGTGATGTTAATGAATGCGTCGATGAAGAATAAGATGATACAGAGCAGTCCATGTGTGAGTACGCGAAAAATTGCAAGACGTCTTCGTGTTCCACATACGTGAGTGTGCAGAACACTGCGTGCTAGAGGCATGTGTCCATACCACGTGCAGCGAGTGCCACATCTCGGACCTGGCGATTTTGCTGAGAGGCTGGAATTTTGCAAGTGGCTTATGTCAGTCGCCAGTTGCATCGTTACATCATGTTTACAGACGAAGCGCAATTCAATCGCGACGGTGTGAATAATACACACAACTCTCATGCGTGGGCAGATGAGAATCCCCACGCCACTGTGGAAAGCAACTTACAACTTCGTTTTGGTTTCAATGTGTGATGTGCAGTTGTGGACGATCAGCTTATTCGTCCTTTCATCTTGGAAGGTCGTCTTACAGGAGAGGCGTACCTTAGAATTCTGCAGGAGGAATTGCCCCGACTTTTGGAGGATGTATCTTTGAATACACGAGGTCGTATTTATTTCCAACATGAAGGAGCTCCTCCTCATTCTTCACGTGATGTTAGAAATTTCCTTAATTATCATTTCCCTTGGCGATGGATCGGACGTGGCGGTCTCAACAATTGGCCAGCCAGGTCCGTAGAATTAAGCCCTCTGGACTATTGTGTATGGGGATGGATGAAAGAACTGGTTTACTGTGTGAAGGTGGTAACGCGAGATGAATTGCTTGGTCGCATTTCCGACAATTGTGCAGTTGGGCTATGCGAATTCTCATATTCTCCGAAAAATGTAGGTACGTTTAAAACCACGACAATCGTGGACGATAGTACGGGCCCGATAAATTGCGATCTGATACCGCCTCAGTATGTGGGTACAGCCCTGTTCCGTTGTATGAGGACGTTTATCCATCCGTCGATGACGGGTCAATACGTACTCGACAAATTCTACTATCTACCCGTCGGGAAGCGGACGTTTAAATGTATAAGGATAGAGATATTGCAATTGGCGGGCAAGCCGGTAGAATTCATGACTGGCCCGACGCCTTCGATGATATACTTACATTTTCGGCGCGTTTCGGCAAGTTAATGTAAAAAACCTCGTGATCATCCCTGCCACACATTTTAAATTTATGGATCATCTCGTGCGCCAGTAACTTCAGCAGTCGGGTCGCGGCAAGCAGGGCGGCAAAGGACCCATTTACGCGGGTCCACTATTTATTCAGCGGGGCTACGGAATCGGTAGTATTTGGCAGGGCTATGGCGAATGGTTACACGTATTCTCTGGAGCGGTGCCAAGACGTTGTGCACTGCAGGCGATATATTGACAGATATAGCCAGAACGACGGACGAACACCCTCGGGATAAGCCTCGTGTCGCGTGAAAGAGACGGCTCAGAATCTGAGAGATACGTTGCGGGGACGAGGTCGCAAGGGCAAGGCAGGAGTCGCGAAGCGGAGACAGAAAGGCGACAAGAAACCGACGCTTACAAAAAGGGACATCTTCTCCTAAGTGACACTGTCGCCGCCAACCATGTCTGTGTCTCTGAGTTCCGAGTTTGATATTTTCGCTCCTACGGCTATACAGACCTCTATCTTCAAGACGATCGAGGAGACGTACAAGCCCATAGCGTCCGCGGAACAGAGTAATCTAGAATTCTTGATCCCCGCCGATAGTGACACGTACGTCGACCTAAACATAAAACTATATATCCGGGGTAAAGTGACCAAGGCTGACGGCACTAATTTGGACAACACTGATTTCACTGCTGTGACGAATAATTTCTTGCACTCGCTCTTCAGTCAATGTAGCATCGCCCTAAAGGGCATGAATATAACCCAGGCCACCGAAATCCGTAACTATCGATCATATTTCGTGTTCATATTGACGTTCGCCAGTGACACCGCAGCCACGCATCTGACAAATGTGGTCCGCTACCTGGATGACGGTGACCTATTACCCTGCGACCCTACGCACGCCGATGCGAAAAACAAAGATTTCATCATTCGATGGAACAGCATCAAGCAGAGCAAATTGGTCCTACTATACGGTCGGATCCACACCGACATATGTAGCCTTCCGCTGTATCTAGTCCCGGGCCTCCGAATGCAGACGAAACTCACGAAGGCCAAGCCGAGTTTATACCTGTGGAACGAGGATGCGTAAACAAAGACGGCCTTCAAGTTTCTCGATGCCCAACTTTTGGTCAACCGCGTCAGACCCAGTCCGTCGCTCCTCTTGGCCCACAACATAGCACTCGGAAAGGGCGCTCTCGCACGCTACAATATGACCAGAGTCGAACTGAAGTCTTTCACGTTTTCTAGCGGAGCGCAATCG
>Ga0131853_10008115_pt1 | contig 19099 bp, 9 predicted proteins | sample TergutLab28metaG_FD_92764 | JGI IMG/M metagenome (GOLD analysis project Ga0131853, IMG submission 92764) | Labiotermes labralis P1 segment gut microbial communities from Petit-Saut dam, French Guiana - Lab288 P1 (version 2) (version 2) | ecosystem: Host-associated > Arthropoda: Insects >...
GTGAACTCCTGATGATGAGCTCCCTGAAGCTCGAAACATGTAGAGTGAAGGACGACTAACCCTGAAATAAAGGATAGTCCATAAGTGTCATCTTGTTGGTAATTATTTTGGAACAAAAAAAATTGAAAAAGAAGAAGAAGGTAGTGGTGATGAAGAAGAAGCAAACGTCAAGCAAATAATGGAAACAAACCCCCTGATCGCTTCGAAAAGGCAACAGAACGCGGTGGCACAGCACTCATGTAAACATTATTTAGGGCAGGCTCGTTTCAGTAGCGAAATTCTAATCGTTATTATGTTTTAAATGCACAAATTAATATTTACTTTTACGTACGTTATATAGGCTATTAAGCATCTTGGGGATGACGTAGAAAATTATAATATCAAAGCCAAAATAAAGACATGTATACTATAGGGTGACAGTCACAACCGGAAACAACATCAAACAAAAGCATGAGTGTGATTATTAGTTTACCATTCACTATAATATTATTACTTTTCAGTTACACTTTTCCTACACACGTCATACTTACGCTGGTGCAACAGAACTTCTATAGTTGCGTAATTTATGTGACAGAAGGCATCAATTTGTTTTAAAAGTTTGTCTATGCCTTTGGATAACGCAGGTCTTAATTTCGCCTTTCGGTATCTGGATTTCAGTATAGGTTTTGTTTCCCTTTCAGGAAAAAGGCTGCTAGATGCGTACAAGCTGCAAGTTGAGTTGGTAGACAATTGTATACGTTTACAAAAAAAATCATTCCTCGTTATCAGATATATATATATATATATATATATATATATATATATATATATATATTAGCCCTTGCCTCTTTAACGCGCTTTGCGTGCTTATGCATAGTTTTTTAAACTCATGTTTATAAGTCATATGCGTTACAAATCTCGTGTTTTGTTTCTGTTTTATTCGTTTGTTTTGAATTCAGCTATTTTGGGTATTGGTGTTGATTTTGTAATTGCTCATTAGGCTGCTGAATCACCACTTAAATGAAAAAAAAGTGAACTCAAGTGAAATACACTTTTAAAGTTGTAACAGTCACACACATTCGTACATTTGTCCCTTCCGAATTAAATTTCAAGTTATGCTCTGCAGTACCAAACTGCACCATGAATACGTTCCAGCGAGATTACTTTCGGCTTTAGATTCCCGCCATTTTTATAAAATACCGATACTTTGTCATGTCGTCAAAACATTAACTGCGTCTCTAATATACGCACACACACACACACACACACACAGCCAATCCCCCTGTATTAAAGTGAGGTATTGGTTTTATTATTAAACCAAAACATGTGCCGTATCAATAAATTAATGGCAAGGGTTCGATTACACTGTGCAATCGAACGAGAAACCTCTCCTTTCACCCTTCCACGCAGCACAGAAGCCATCCAGCGGTAACAGTAGCAGTATTAACGTGGTGAAAACTGTGAAATATAATCGAAACGAAACATCGCCCGCCCCTTCCCCACTAATGGAATGTCGGTAATAAAATGAACACTAGGATATTGCCTATTAAAACCAACTCTAGCACCCCTACCCCCAAAATGCCGGGCTGGGTGACAGGGGGAGAAGGGAGAATGTCAAGAGCACCGGACCGAATCGTAAATATCAACGTCGAGAGAGCTTCGAGCAAACCGACGTTATTCATTTGCTTGTTATAATTATGAACAAAAAAAAAAACAAACAAAATTTTTCAAGCATGTATATTTACAGGAAATTTTTCAGCACTGTCCTGGGAGTGAGGCAATTCGCTGATGCTGTGACAGAAGAAGAAGAAGAAGAATATCGTTTGAAACGCTTCGTCAACTGTAACATTAGATCTACAGACAATGTACGAATAAACGTTACAGTGAGGCGCGTTCACGTAACCATTGTTGCAGTGGAAGAGAAATAAATATTGCATATTCTGATTGTGTGTCCATAGCTCCAGTTACACAGCACGCAAAGCGCATGCACCGTATTATCTTGTCATCTGTGGACCGTCCGGGTCTACCATATTTTTTCACTTTATCTCCTCTACCGTAAGATTTTCGGAAAGAAGTTATTTAACATAAAACGTGAGGTTTGTTTTCTCTAAATCTTTTGAATAAATATTCCTCATTCTAAGAAGAATTCAGCCAGATACTACTAGACGTGCACAAAGTCTTCATGTAAAACACCCGTTATTCTTCTCAGATGGTAATTAAACTCGGATTTTCTCATCAGATTTTCGAGACATCCTCAAATATAAAATTTCACAAAACCTGTCCATGGGATGTCGAAATGTTCCATGCAGACAGACGTATGGACAAACATAACTAAGATAATAGTCTTTTTCGAAATTTCGCGAAGGTGCCTAACAATAAACGAATTATTTTTTTCATTCAGTGTTGGTTTTTTTTATAATTTACTTTCAGAACGATGGTCAATGATGACCGCAACAACACTCAAACTTAAGTTTCAGTAGAATGCACCCTCGTAGTGTAATATTTATGCTTATATACATTTGTTATTACACACCTTACTAATATTACATAATGAAAACTTTACATGCAATTCATTTTCGTCTATATTTGATATTACTGATAATATTCAAACTTATGTATGCTAAGTTTCTCATACACCTTCAATGCCTGAACATTTTTCAGGGCATATAAAAGACTAAATGTTTTATAGGAAATGAATCAACCTTCTCTTCTTAGACGGTTAATAATACAAGAAATTTCACAACTTCACCAAGAGCCACCTTTCTGATATCACGTTTTAGGGTGCACTTTTAGACGCTACGTGAATAAATCCTGACATCTACTCTTTAAGCAACTGCAAATTCTATCTTCATAAGTATTCCAAAATTTAACACAAGCATCAGTATAAATTTGTAGCATTACTACAACGAAAGGAATACATTCAAATTTACCCCTTATATTTAGAATGTAACGTTATAGAATGTTTTCGTACTTATGGATATTCTTTCCAAATTTTTATAAGAAAGGGAAAGGGGGAACATATGATCCAAACACCAAGTCTACAAAGTCAGTGCAGTAATGATTTGTTGTTCTTTTGTGATTATATGAGATTGTGCTGCGCACCTATTCATGATTCAGGATAAAACCAGACGAAATATTTCACTTAAATATATTACTGAGAGTCGTGCAATTCAGACATTTATTTTCAGCAGACAGAATTAGAATTAAAATTCGGTTATAAAGAAAGAGTAGAAGTAATAACTATAAAGTGTACTTTACTGGACGTTCGTGTGTAAATAATATATTTTAGTATGTAGAAATAAGTAATTAATATCAGTAGACAAACCAGCTCGTTATTTCCGACAGAGCAGATCAGGAGCAGGGTAAATATAACCTCGACAGGATATAACTCTCGTAGGTAACAGACTACAGTCATAATTAGATTTTATGGCTGCATATCAGAAATGGAATTAGCTCATCGCCATGTTATTTCACTTTGTTTGGATGGATGTAGGCTACTATTCATACAAATAATATTAGTCTGGCGTAATTAAATGCACATTTGCTCTATAAATCAGACTGATAGTTTAGGCTTTTTTACTTCAGTCTCCAAAACTATACTTCTTTATTGAACTGAAGCTGCACTTTTTAAAAAGGAAGTTAATGATTTCAGTTTTGTAAAAGCAAAGTGCATAACTATGTGATAATGTCAGATTTTGTGTATGTCGATTATAAAAAGTTCAAATTATTATAAGTTCCTTTGTAAACTTGCATACTGCCACTTAGCATTCATTTGCCGCTTTGCAGTTCATTCTATCTGAATAACCGTGGCCGCGAAGGAGGCTCCTGAGGACGGAGAGAACACTAATGTAATTTAATTTAGGAATTTTGCAGCTAATATAATTCGTTTTAACTATTGACTTTAACTGCTTATGAACAGAATGTTGAAAGAAATCGAGGAAATATACGCAGAGTAAAAGAACCATTTGTTAGGAATTACAGTCAGAAGACTGACTAACGTAGCATAAATAAAAAAATTTTAGAGGTAAATGGACCTCGGATTATAAGATTTTTATGATTACTAACACTAAACCGCATGCCGGATGACAAAATGGTGAAGATGAAACATGTTTACGCTTTGAACTTACAGTATCTCAACAAACAGCTCTGAAATATGTAGGACTTACTTGTTTATGTGTGCGAGTAAGAGTGAAAATATGACAGAATAGACCCTGCGACACTTACTCACCGGTGTAGAGACTATAGCAAATTGAACTAAGCCTAAAATCACATATTCATTACAGTGTACGCGGGAACATTTTATCTATGAACCCGAAATTAAAACCGAATTACAGAAGGAACCTTTTTTTTTACGTTTTGCTGACTGTGCACCTCAGTATAATCTTAGTAATTAACCAACTTAATGCACAAATTCTTGTTTTATAATAAGTTTATTATATGCCTCTACATGTTTCAAGCACTATGTGATCATCATCAGGAGGACACAATTGTATTATACAGCATATGGTATCGCACCTCTAGGTGGCCGTCCGGTGCACAGGTTGACGGAGGACTCTCTCAACCTGTGCACGGAACGGGCACCTACAGGTCTGATGATACCAGATGTTGTATAATACAATTTTGACCTCCTGATGAGGAGCACATAGTGCTCGAAACATGTAGAGGCATATAATAAACTTATTATAAAACAAGAATTTGTGCATTAAGTTTGTTAATTGCTAAGATTACGGAGGGAATGTATTGATGATAATTTCCAAATTCACCTGCAACTGTAAAGAAGAAATAGGTAAAACCCCTTGCATCAAATTGCAGGTTTGGCATACACTGTTACGATTCAAATTTCTAAAAGAAAGCTTTAACAAAAATATTTTTCGGGAAAAATTCCAAATTCCTAATGATTAAATAATCAAACCAACAACAGGTTATTTTCAAAGCCAAAAAATCTCCCATTCGAACTTGTACAGAATTAGGCGCACACTCACAATTCATTGCATTGTTCCCCGCTTAAATCTAAATGCGATTCTTAGGAAGGGTGACGAAATATATATAGAAGCCAGAGATGTGAAATTGTAAACTCGAAATATCCAGAAAGTAAACAAATTGCTATAATGCTCTGTACCTGATGATGTGTTTAAATAAATGTGTGCCAGTTCCTAAGCGTGTACAAACATAATCAGAGCTCCTACTAATTAAATGACGGGCAAGAATGTTCAGTACAAAGTTCTTAATGAATCTTCCATCATTCTAAGTTTCTTCGCTGCCTTCAATGCTATTTCAAGCACATTTCTCCGCTCTTCAAACAACTGACACAGAGTTAGTCAAGCGCCTGAGGCTCCTAACCTATGCTTTATGTTTCGTCTGGCCCTTTTAAAGCCTAATTTTCTCTCTCATTATATCGCACACTCTTGCCTCACCAATCTACATATTTCCTTATTATATAACACTCTGGGCCCCCTCGCCCGATTTGTACGCCCCTGATTGAGTAAAAATTTGTGTTCCACATCCTGTCGCTCTGCGCTGAATGACTAGCTGACTGGCTGTGTGAAGGAATCATTGAATGACTGTAAGAATATCTGATATATGTCTGATTCGCTGTGTGTACACCTGATATCAGACTGATTGCTTGATTGGATGAATGGTTGATGCGCTGACTGTGGATACCTGGTATCCGATCGAGTAAAGACTGTGTGGATATCTGATAAGTGAGTGAGTCACTGAAAGCATGGATATACGAAATCTACTCCGCTAATTTACTGACTGTGGATATCTGATATGTGACTGAATCATTGACTGCTTGTATGTCTGACATCTGACTGATTCACTGAAATACTGATTGGTTGTATATTGTTTCATTTACTGGCTGAGAAGTAAATGAATATGCTTGCTGGACTAACTTGCCAACTAGACCCTTCTGACACGAACAGATAAGATGCATTTAATCTCGTTTCTACTTCTCTCTGTATGTCACAAATAAATGCTGTTTTTTTCAGCACAATTTTCGTTACTTTGAACATATGAACATATGAACTCAACCCTAAACAGCCGACAGTCCATAAATATTGAGTTAATGTACAAGTCCGTCCTAACAGCGGCACGAGTCCTGGGGTCATTATATTCTGATGACAAGTTATTTATACAGATTAGACACACCCAGCCGAACATAGTGTTATTTGAAAATCATGTCCGGGCCGAATTAAGAATAATCTTCTGCTTCACACTGGAACAATTCAGGATGACATTTATACTCATCCATGATGACAACAGTAGGAAGTAAGAGGAGGAGGGGGGGGGGAAACAGGATTTACAACTGGGTAATTGCTATTTATTTATGTCCGAACCACCGCATAACATAGAACAAACATACTATTTACGTAACCGAGTGTAAAACAAGAAATGAAACTAGGATGGACTGTAGGCATATTCCATTCCATACGCATGTCAGGAACAGAATTATTACACCGCAGGACAGTGCAGTGTAATCACAGTGTGGTCAGCCATGACGCCAGGCTGATAGATTGCTTTTATCAAGGTTATAATTCCCCTTCCACTGTTTCGCAGTGGATATGTGAAATGAGATTTTTCCATCAAAATTGCTAATGAAATCTTTTTGGATTGATTATTTTAATTGCATGAAGGATACTTGTACGAAAGTTTAAGGTAAGCCACAGAAGGCGCGAACATTCATTCATTTCAGCCAACTGCTTAAGGATCGTCCAGTCATTCAGTTGGATGTCAATTAGAACCATCGATTTGCTCGGCAAGAAAAAGAATTAGATAAATCGGTAGGCTAGCCACTCAATCCGTCAACTCAGTAGAATATGAAATATTGAATAAATCAGAAAATTTTTCAGCCCCACGTTTAGAACTTCCAAAATGCAACAAGCAAACAGACCATAATCTATCAATGATTTGTGCATTACCACACATGAAGACAGAGGGGCTTTGGATCGCACTAGACATAAATCAAATACACACCCATAAATTGAAGAATGGCTACTTTCCGCGCAAATTACAAGACTTAAAGTTCGTCAACGTTATAATTCACAGTCATCTAATTGACGCTGTGCAGAATTATTGTCACCAGAGCATGGACCGTCCTAAAGTTTCATTCTGAGTAGCCTGCTGTTATTACAGCGTATAGTAAGCGAGCATTCTACTTAAACATTCTCTTACCATGGAGGAGAAACGAGTAGAAATATTTGGGGTTAAGCTCGGGGCTAACAGTTCTTCACTGTAAATATATAATGCAAAATAAAGACTTAGAATAAAATAGCAAACATTTAACGCGTAAATCGTTCAATATCTGGTGTCATGGTTACATCTTCAACCATAGAATATTGCAGGGGAATATGTGGGCATAAGACAATGGCTTCCAATTCCGTAATAATACAGGGTTATTCATAAGTCCGTGAAACATGTTAGAAAACTGGCTGATGTCACAGTTGAATGAAGACAGTAATGATAACATCTTTCAACAAGACGGCTCTCCGGCTCACTACAAAGACGTGCGAGGGTATCTCAATCGAAACTTGCCACAAAGGTGGATAGGACGCACAGGCAAAAAGATGATGCGTTAAAGCGGTGGCCACCCCGGTCCTCAGATTTAACCCCGTGCGACTTTTTCTTCTGGGGGTTTGTGAAGGACACTGTCTTTTTGCCTCCACTCCCCGCTTATCTCCAGATTTTCGCAACCGTATCGCCGCTGCTGTGGCTCTGGTCGACCGTGATATTCTGACACGCGTGTAGAACGAGATGGACTATCGCATAAATGTCTGTCGTATTACCAAAGGTGGACACATTGAGCATCTGTGAGATATGTAAAAAACAACTTGGAGAATTTCTCTCTCGATCGGCATAAGAACTACCATGATCCGTTGAGTAGTTTATTTGTTGCGAATTTTTTAATTGTTTCACGGACTTGTGCATAACCATGTAAGAATGTCCTTGAGAAAACAAGTAATTTAATCGCTATTGAAGAATAAAAAACCAAATAGTTGCCACTTGTTATTTTATTTTACTTCTTATAGGCTCAACATATTTCGGGCATTACTATGCCCATCATCAGGAGCTCGCGACTATGATGTTGATTACCACATTGGTCGTATTGTTCTTGGTTTGTTGTATGTTGGAGGTAAGGTGTATTTAGGTTGGAGTGGTGTCCGGGCTGCCTCCAACATACAGCAAATCAAGAAAAATACGACAAATGTGGTAATCAACATCATAGTCGCGAGCTCCTGATGATGGGCATACTAATGACCGAAACATTTTGAGCCTATAAGAAGTACCATAAAATAACAAGTGGCATCTAGTTGGTTTTTTATTCTTCAGTTATCACAATGATGCACGGTCCAATAAACATCAGATTAAACGCTATTATCTGTTAAATTGTTCGTTGAAGTAACGCTTGTGTAGTGACCATTTATAGTTTACAGGATTCCCTATACCTAACCAATAACTGGACATTAAATCGTGTTGATATCGTATATTCTAAAGAACGAAGCGGTGAATACACCATATGGATTATGACTCAAACCGATCTGACTGTATTGATTTGGATGTATGTGGTCAAAGACTGGAACCAACACCAGACGTCTGTAAGGGCGGCAATGAATTTTGGATTCCATAAAATATGGGAAACTGTATGCCAATTAAAATAATATTGACTCTTCAAAGGCACCACTTTATAGAATTAGTTAATGAGTGACTTGCTTCGTAACACACATTGCGGGTTATTTTTAGGGGATGTGCTAATATTTGTGTAATAAGCAACTTCTTCTTCAGAAATTACAAAATTACATGAAGAGAAATTTAATTAATGTCTGTGTAAAGCGGTACAATTTGTGTCCCGTTTATAAGGCAACCCGAACTTGATATCTCATTTCTGTTTAAACTGTACTTGCACACCAGATGTGACTCTGACACTTCGTCAGGGTGTCAACTTAATAACTCGTTGCTCTTGTGATGTGTCAACTCTAATTTTGTGTAAGTTCATTATTACAGTAACAAAGAAATTCCGACTCACAAACTTCCACGACTAAGTCAAGCAAAACTAATACACATTTCATTCCCAATTTTAGTTTGTACAAAGAAGACACTTGAGTGTAAGTAGAAGGAATAATATTTGAAAATTTAAGTTTACTGACATATTATGCTTTGTCAGCAGGTAAATAATCTCCGACGTTTAGGACTGACTGCGCTCTTCCGAAGCTGTCTAGCAGTCTGCTTGACGTAGCGTACCAGCAGATCTGAATATTCATTAACACTGCTGTGAAAGCCTCAAATCTCGGGAAGTGATATTTATGTGCGGGAAAGAAAATGACAACTCTGGATAACAAAATAATTTTTATTTTTGTTACATGAGATAAAAGAGGTAAAACAAACAGCCCTTTTTGCGCTGAATTCAAATATGTTGTCAGTTTTTTTTAATTTTAGGCAAAGGTTTGAAGTAAAGTAACGCGCGCTTGAATTTCGAAGAAACGTGTATATCCATTATGTTACAGACATTATGTACATTACCGAAAAAGTGACAATGGATTACTTTCTATTACATTTTGCCTGTGGAACGTCACTTAAAAGTGTCCAGCAATAATCAGCCAGCATACTGGAACGCCACTTACCTTGGAAGCTTTCTTCCTACGTGGAAATTTCCTGATGAAATGACTGTCTGTGCTCATCGCTTACTGCCCCAAGAATTACTCGGAAGAAGTCCGAGTAAGGATTTAAGAAATGCACTCATAAAGACATATTGCACTCCCGTAGTCTTGTAGGATTTTGCCAGTTCAGCCACCATATTACGGTACATATTCTGCCTTCAGATTTCCCAAAAAATTGGTAGTGTCATTTTTTTAATATTTTCCATGTTGCTCTTTTCAATTCACCCGGCTGGTCTTCATATAATACGCCCTGTATTAACTCACGTATTTCAAGTTCAACAAATGTCCCTTCTTTGATTTTAGTATCACTCATCCAAATTCGTAAACACAGCGCTACTTTTATCTATTGTCTTAAATAATTTTTTTATAATCCCGAGTTTGCTATGCAACGAAGGTAAATAAACTTTTTCACGGTTGATTAATGGAGTATTTACTACATATTTGTTTCCTGATATAAGCGATTCTCGTTCAGCCCACTCTTTGTGGTTGAAATGATATTTTCGGTCCCTACTATTCCACTCACACAGAAAACAACTAAACTATGTGCAGCGTAGCTGCAAGCCAAGCAAGAGTGCAATGACTTTTAAGTCCCCACAAAGGTTCCAATTGAATTTTCCACACTGGATCTTTTCCAAAAGCGGTTTCATATTTTCACAGAATCTTTTTATGTTAGCAGCATGGGCTAGGGATACAGACGGTAGTTTATTCCCTTCATATAGAAGTACAGCTTTTAAGCTGACTTTGGAATAGTCAATAAACAAACGACACTCAGTTAGATCGTGTTGCTTTTTAAGAATCTCTATAACAGAGCAAACATCATTACAATATAACAGATCATTTTCTTGAAAGAAAAATTCTTTGAAGTCATTTTGAAAATTGTGAAAGAAACATATTTCATTATCTTGGTGGGGATGATTCCACGCTTTTAGTCTGAAACATGGGAGTTCAGCTTGTTTTTTTAGACAAATTCACATCACGGAAAAGTTCGTTAAGATTTTCGGGTGTTAATAGATGAGGTTCAGATGAGGAAGAACTTGTTTCTTATGTCCGATCGTAATCATTATTTTCCCCTTCTTGCTGTCCGTGATTTTCATCAGAATCAAAGGTATCATTGCTAAATGTCCGGAGGCTTTGGTACAAGCAACTTTCACTGTGTTCTACAGACCTCATTGCGGATTGGAAATCTCGGCATTTCATAGTGTGTTTGGATTTGGAGGTGATGCCCTGTTATGTCTGTTCAACAAATGTAACAGTCGAATGAGTGGTCTTTCGGTTACCCCCAGACCATGAGAACGGCGAACGTCAATGGGCACGAACCACTTACCTATCCTCTAAGAAAACTCACACACGTTACACAACACATATCAGGGGTCAAACTTTTATCTTGGTTTCCCACTTTACATCCAAAATAAAGCTCATAACATTCCTTAATGAGCGGGGTAAAATATGTCCTCTGAGATATTAAGGTAATTTCACCACTGATGTAAGAGAAGGTGTCAGGATGAATTAAAAACTTTCTTGTCATGATGAAAATACGATACATACAATCGTTTTACACAAAACGCTTCACTAAAAAGAGCACGAAAACACTTGCAACTTATCACAACGCAGTCCGTCACACCACTAGCAGTGCAGTGTTCCTCAAGCAGAACTTACTGCTAGTTTCATGGCCAATAGTGTCAGTAAATATGTGAGCTTGCACAGTCTGGCTGTCTGTGATTGGGCTCGTGTGCATACTGTCTTTGTGAAGAATGCGTTTTCATCGTCACACTTTGTTTAAAATATAATAAATTGCCTCAGCCTTATTTAAAACATGCTGGTAGCGTGACAAAAAGAAATAAATTCTCTAAAATTGCAGTTTAAAAAATTATATCCCATAAAATCTGTGGATGATCGAACAATTCTAACAGTATATTTGAATTCAACGTGGAAAATACATACGAAAGAGAAGTTAGTTTTCATGTGACAAAAATTATGTCTACGAGTGAAATTATCCAGGTTCTAGGTGCGTTAATTTCACTGGAGGAGTATGAATATGACAGCTAGGTAATACATGTGAACATGAGACTTAGAATGGATCTTACAGCAACTGGTTGCGTGGGTGTGGACAGGACCCGCTTAAGTTATTGCAGGGTTTAGCACACCGTCTTGTGAACACGGTAATGAACTCCCGAGTTCCATGAAGTTAGGAAATTTCTATAACATCACGCCTTATGAGATGTGAAGCGACGTAGTTTGGTAGTTAAGGCAACAACTTTTAGCAAAATCAAACAGACACGCCAACCTTACCCTATAAACTTACGTTGAATGCAATATATATATTGCCGTCTATGTTTAAGTGTTCAAAGTGATTTCTGACCCTTCAACCTCGCGATATCACGCTACTATTTCTTGCATTTCTCAGCTCTATCATTAATATTTCAAATCTCATCAATCACATGCTACTTAATTTTAAATCTACGGTAATTCTAACAAAAATTTTAATGATTCAATTTTTTCATGTCTCCATTTATTCCAGGCTGTCATTATGTTTTTTCTCCCACATATCCACGTGGTTTCTTCACGGAACTGTTCCTATAATTCCCGAAATTTGTGTCGCTTCTTACGGAGGCTAGATAAATTTTTCACATCCGTAAGAAAAAGAATTTACAAATATAATTTAGAATAATCTTCATTATGAATTTTAAGCCAGAGAAGCAAAGACAAAATTTCAGTACTGCAGGGCAGGAAAACATTTTGTTAAATAAACCTATTTATTTTGCCGGCGGGGAGTAACAATAAATCTTCTAACTTTCCTATGAATTAATTTATAGACTAGCCTACATATTATCATCTAGCAAAAAGGGTATTATTTCTTAGACCTGGGTTTTCTTACAGTTTATTCGAGGCATGACATAATTATGGATTTAACCAAAATCAGAACATTAACAAGTAATATTCTGAAGCAGTAAATTATAACGAAATTCCAGGAAATAATTTTTGGGTACTATGCAGTTTATCACTTGCAATCGGACTTAGCTTTGCAACAACAAATGCATGTAAGCGATAAATGAACTTCCAGCAAAACAAGATAAACACCGACACAGAGAAATCTTATGAATAACGTCTATAGTCGAGAATGGAATTCAGAGCACCTGTTTTCTCTGATGTTCGTTTATTAGGACAGTGTAAACGCGAAACACTCTGCATGGCAAAAGAGGAGAATTCCGGTGTATGCTTTCTAATTAAGCAGCACTGCTGGAAACAACGGTAACTGCTACAGCGAAGGCAGACGCATTTCTGTTAAGACTCTTACAGAATTCACCAGTAACTCCTCGCTGCGAGACGCTGTTTCTAGCAATTCAGGCCTAAGTATGTTACAGGTGTACTCACTCTAAGCTCCGGATTATTAATACTGAAATGGGAAAGTTTATAGTCTCCGTTATCAGATGCGAAAATCAAAATTAAAAGTAATTGTCATGCTGATACATTTTTCTATCCGTGGTATCCGTGTAGCATGCTGAAGCCTGCTACACGGATACCACCCCAACCCAGACACACCGAAACTCCTACACGTCGAAACAAGAACACAAGACCAATATGGTGATTTAATAGAAAAGTCGCAGGCTCTTGATGATGGATGTATTAATGTCCGAAACATGTTGAGCATAGAAGAAGTGAAATAAAACATAATAACTAGTGACATCAAGTTGGTCTCTTATTCTTTAACAATCAGTATATGTATTTGGATTTTACTAAATACTACCTGCGACACTTTCGTCAAATACATGGTATATACACAAATAATAACAGACGTAAAAAACCTGTTTTACACAGATCGGTGACGGTATAAGAAAAGGAGCTCACAATGACGAAAAAACACGCAAAAGCATAGGTAACAAATAAATGCAAATGAAATTATAGTTAACTAAAATTATGAAACTATGCTCATATCTTAATATTCAGGCACGTAATTTCTACATAATTCCCACAACAAACGTACCATACTATAGTTCATATTAATTGTAAACACGTAGAATTACTTCCAAAAATAAAGAAAACGAATTATTCTGAGTGTGGAGTATCTGAGTGTTATCTCTAAACTTCAACAACGAGGGAGCCAGGGCCCACTAGGGCTGTCTAGCCATGGACAAAAGAAAAAACTGTCAGACTACGCGCGACGAAAATGCTCGTTAACTTTAAGGAACGAAGTGGTTGCTATTACACGTGAGTAATGTTAAAGTGTCCTGGCAATTCACCAAACGCTGCAAGAACAAAACACTGTGAATTGCTGAGTGCAGTGACTCAATCACTGATCTCACGAATGTGAGGACACGATCTTTGTGCCAACTAAGCCAACAACAGTGTGCGGAATCTGCTTACAAGCGTCTCTTCATTAACAGCAATTGGGAAACAATACCACCGTTAGCATTTGCAGATTGCAACCCTCTAGATCCCACATTCCTGTCCCAGCATTTGAATGAAGGATATTTAGAGGCTACACATTAATGTGTCACCTTTCTTCATGAGCATGAGTTGTTTGTTTTGCTGCCGCTCCTTATCGAGGATTTCTACCTACTCTTGTGTTATAGACGTAAGAAGATTCAAAACAAGTTTGTTTACGTAATATTGTTCCTTATGGTTCCATTCACACACAACAAATTAGCGAATTTAAGGATAATTTAATAAATAAACTTTAGTGACCTATAACAGACACATCTGCAACTTATGAATATTAAATCTGTAAAAACAGACGACAAATTTTGCGGGTTTCTTACATATCTGCCAGGAATAAAGAAAAATAAAAATAAGTCCCAAAAATCACCATTCCTTAGCACTTGCCACTTCATTACACTCCATTTTGTGCACGTAGTGAACACTGAACTCTTAAATTAAACAGTTACCAATTTTATAGACAATAGATGTGGACTAATTTACGTTATTTGTTAACAGAACAATAAAATATGCTTCAAAAGGATACATTTCTTAGGTTCGGTTATTGCGCTCCAAACGAGCTATATCAAATTAAAAAGTAATGTCACACGTCATCTATTACTAGATCTACTGTATGGCCAAGATAACTTGTAATGGTATTTACGTGGGGTGAAGACTTATTGCTAAGTGAGGAAGCACTGCGCACGCCCCACAGATTACTTTTATCTGTTCCAAAAACGTCTTCCTCTAAATGGCAGTGCCATTTGCTTCGTTTCAAACAACAGAGCGTATGTAAGCTGCAGGACTACATATGTTGCAAAGTGTCTTGTATTTTAATCTGAAACTATAACAAATCCTAACAGAACGTATAATATGTACTCCCAACAGTGTAAACGATTTTGAAATAAGTTCAACCCTTCTACGATAATTCAACGAAAGATACTCCTAATGTGAACAAGTATAACTGAAGAATAAAAACCAACTAGATACCACTTATTATTTTATTGTACTTCCTTTAGGCTCAACATGTTTCGGGAATTACTATGCCAAACATCAGGAGCTCGCGACTATGATGTTGATACCATATTGGTCGTTTCGTTATTGGTTTGCTGTAGGTTGGAGGTTATGTGCGGTTAGGCTGGAGTTGTGTCCGGGCTGCAGGCTCAAGCACGACTCGTGCTGTAGCCTGCAGCCCGGACACTACTCCAGCCTAACCGCACATAACCTCCAACCTACAGCAAACCAAGAACGAAACGACCAATGTGGTATCAACATCATAGTCGCGAGCTCCTGATGATGGGCATAGTAGTGCCCGAAACATGTTCAGTCTATAAAAAGTACAATCAAATAATAAGTGGTATCCAGTTGGTGTTTATTCTTCAGTTATCACAATGATGCACTGTCCAACAAATATAAAAAATGCGAACAAGCATGTTTCATGACAGCCCGGTCTGCATAATGATGTTTGTTCCACCATAATATGCTGATCTTCCACGCAGCAAGCAGAAGTATCATTACATCATATATTGATTGCTGTGATGGTCAAATACCCACATGCTTGTGGAGGTATGTAATAGAGTTGGTTACTCTATATTAATTACTGCTAGTTTGAACCGTGATGGAGAAGTTGAACGACTGGGGTATTAGGCAAGGCTCTATATCCCCTCCATGATAGGGGTATTACAGCATTTGTCACAGAGATATTAACATGTCTTCAAGGTCAGGAACGGAAGAACCTTCGACCCACAGCTTTCTCGGGATTAAAACTCCGGCAGCGATGGTCCATTCATTAAAATCATCATTTGGTCCCGTGAAGTTTGTGGATCCCGTGATTACCTTGGGTCATTCGGCTGAAAGTTCTTTCACATTATAGAGTGGATACAGGCAACAAAGAGACTATGGCAGCAGTTCTCCCCAAAACTGCAAATGTTTCATAATTCGCGAATGCTAAATCCAGACACAAATTCAGTCTCTTTACTCTCCCTAAATCTTCGAATTTATACAACTCATTACGAAATGCGTATTTAGTCACATTTTACGTTTGGTGTTGAAGGTTTTATTTAAATTGTAATATTTGTTTATAAATTTAATACTATTAATCAGAGCATTAATTAACAAACTAACGGTCCAGTTAACTGCATAGAGTGAACCCTTTCTGACAAACAAACAAACAATTCTTCATCTAGCCAAAAAAAATTCTGGGAATATTCTGAAATTCTATTATTCGTTACCGTATTCACAGAAGCCCAATATATGGCCCTTTTCTAAAACAAATTAACACAACACCCGCCCCCCCTCCCACCACTGCAAAATTAATTTTAATATTATTCTACCATCCACGGCTGTATTAAAAGATATTTTCTTCAGGGCTACCTACCAAAAACTTGCATACAGTTATCTTTTCCCATTGCATGCTGCATGCACTGCCCTGGTTACCCGTCTTGATTTGATTACCTGAAAAATAAGCGGGTATGATAAGAAGCACAAATAAGGCAACTCTTCTTTATACAATAATCCAAATCCTCCTCAAATTTCTTCCCACTTAGGCCCAAACATCTTCCCAGGCACTCATTGCTCGAACATCGGCAGCCTATTTTATGTTGTGTTGACCTGCATCCTCGTATGATCCTTGTAAATAACCAACTTGACGCATAATTTTTCATGTATGTTTATTTCTATTCTGGTATACAGGTTAAAACCTGCATACCAGATGGTCATCTACACAGAGTGACGTAAACCAAGTGTCGCATTGATACAATAATTCTCCTGATGATTGGCACATGGCTGCCCGAAACGTGTAGAGAATAGAAATAAACATACGTGAAAAATTATGCTTCAAGTTGGTTATTTACAAGAATCGGCAGTCTTGTGTTCTTCCTTTAATGTGAAAGACAAAGTTCCACGTTGAACAAGAGGAGTAAGTTTCGGTAGGGAAATCTGTGATTGTAAAAGTGCGAGCGGACTCATGACTAGGCTGCTGAAATCAGTAAACTATGTTGCAAGTTGTCTGTGAGTCAACTTACATAGGTGGTTTAGAAATATCATCCATTATAGGCAAATTATATGCAGGTAAAGGATATTAAGAACTTGTAAATTGCAAACGGAATTGTCGCAGAAAGTCTCATTGGAAGCACGTGAAAAACGTTACAATACAACCTTTATTATGTAAGCGTATGGTTTAGATCTATTATTTGGGCATAGCTGTTATGTGACAGTAAACGATTTCATACAATATTGCGAAGACACGCGACCCTCCGTACGTCCTGCAATGATCAGCACGAATGTATCACTTGATACTGAACATCAGGAACACAGTAGATTGTGTACCTTCAAATGCGTAGCTACGGTAATAAGTAACAATGCTTGATTTTAGCATGTATATTAATGTAATTACTACAGGAGATACATCTGAACGAAGTCAATACTATGTACTCAAACGTAATATTAGGAAAGAAAGAAAGAGTATTATAAGAGGACACAAGAAGCAAAGAGCTCCCGTTACTCTCTTTTCTGCAGAGCTTCAAGAAGAGAGGATGCCATACAGTGAAGCAGACACCAACAATATCCAATCAGATCGCAAGCTGATACAGCGTAAAGTGAGCTGCCTCGCTATTCGCTCAGAGCTATGTTTGTGTGTAAACACGCTGGAAATGTTAAATTTCAAAATGTTTACAATACTGCGGGCTACATGCATCATATCATGCAGGAGAATATCAATCAAAGTTAGCACGAAGCCTCGACAATTTACGACATGTTCGAGTTATGGCGACCTACACTCGAGCAACCAAAATAAAACGATTAATTTCGTTTGGAAGAAAATGACACTCAAGGTAGCGAAGACTGAAGTTAAATATTACATTGGCGTTCTAGATTCCATGATACAAGAGTAGCAAACAAACAGAGTAACAATCAGAGTATATACACCGAACGGCTACAAAACTTTTACTGAGTAGTTTCATTGAAAGGACGATGTTAAATGTCGCAGTGAAGCCTCAGACCTTTTGTTCTTGTCATCTGTAAATCCGGTGATGAAAAAATGAGAATGAATTTTGTGACATGTCTATCAAATGTGAACATATTGTCAAGGCACCTGGTGTTTTCATCTCTTTCCGGTACCCTGAATTTTAAACAAAGTTTGTTTCCACCTTTAATGGCACAGCAGCTTGGTGCGAAGTATCACTGGTTCAAAACAACAATAGTTTCTTCCTTACGAACACAAATTATGTAGGCGATCTAATCAAATTTCTGCACTTACACTCAAAGTTAATATATGCGTGTCACTTGCATTTCCTAGATTTACTGAAAACAAATCCGCAAATTTAAATAAGAATTAATCCTAGATCGTGTTGTTGTCCCTCAATTGCAACACACTGGTTTTCGATGTCTGATTCAGGTTGAAGGTGGATAATAGAGAACAATTCGGTGAAGTTACAATTTTGTTTGTTACTGACGAGAGACCTACTGTGTCACCATTTACGACGTTCGGTCAGAAAACAAAGTTGCAATCCGTATATTTAGTGTTCCTTACTTTCGAATGAAACAAGAAGAGATCAAAGTTAATTGCACTGTTAACGTATTACTTCTGCCCGGCACTTATATGTTCATATCTCTTGTTATCAGCCATCACATAACATCTGTTATCACCTCCTGATAAGGTTATATGTCTGGTCGCCAATACTTCCTTTCATCACTAGAACCAAAATCGCTGGACGATTAGTTCCGCTGATATAACCACAGTCTATGCAAGTTCTTTAATTACCAAAGTATACGCCACATAAACTTATTTCCTTACCGATCCTTATACATAAGTACATTCATCATATTTACTAAATTTAACCCTAACTATAAAGTGCTTTTAAATATACTAAATACCTTTTATCCAGCAGTTCAGTTGATTACTCCACACAGCAGAGTTGGCATATTTCGCTCTATTAAAAACAGGAATATCTGCAAACACAAATAATTAGAAGGCTTGCAGAAATATTACTTGAACATTTTATAGTTCAATTTTAGAATTCTACACAAATTTACTGTTAAAAACAGGAATATCTGCA
>Ga0131853_10008116_pt1 | contig 19099 bp, 20 predicted proteins | sample TergutLab28metaG_FD_92764 | JGI IMG/M metagenome (GOLD analysis project Ga0131853, IMG submission 92764) | Labiotermes labralis P1 segment gut microbial communities from Petit-Saut dam, French Guiana - Lab288 P1 (version 2) (version 2) | ecosystem: Host-associated > Arthropoda: Insects >...
ACGCCCGCGAAGTCGCGATATTCCTGATATGACTTCGCCTTTGGATCGGTGTCCTTGAGATTCTCGCCGTCGTAGACCTGCATCTTCGAGAAGAGGCTCGAATTCTCGGGCTCCTGCAAGCGCGTGAGCACTGAAAACTGCGACATCATCTTGAGCGTACCTGGCGCGCAGACCGAATCGGCCAGCGACGAATTGCGCAACAGCTTCTCGTAGATCTTCATCTCTTCCGAGTAGCGCAGGCAGTACGGCACCTTCACCACGAAAATCCGGTCGAGCAACGCTTCGTTGTTGCGGTTATTGCGGAACGCCTTCCATTCGGACTCGTTCGAGTGAGCAAGGATGATGCCGTTGAACGGAATCGCGCCGAATCCTTCGGTACCTTTAAAGTTGCCTTCCTGCGTTGCCGTCAGGAGCGGGTGCAGCACTTTGATCGGCGCTTTGAACATTTCGACGAATTCGAGCAGGCCCTGGTTGGCCAGGCACAGGCCGCCCGAATAGCTGTACGCGTCGGCATCGTCCTGCGCGTATTGTTCGAGCTTGCGAATGTCGACTTTACCGACCAGCGAAGAAATGTCCTGATTGTTTTCGTCGCCAGGCTCCGTCTTGGCGATCCCGATCTGCCGCAGGATCGACGGATAGCGGCGCACCACGCGAAAACGCCGGATATCGCCGTTGTACTCGTGCAGACGCTTGACGGCCCACGGGCTCAGGATGCTGCGCAGGTAACGGCGCGGAATACCGTATTGCTCTTCGAGGATGGGGCCATCCTCGTCGTAATCGAACAGGCCGAGCGGCGATTCGTTGACGGGCGAACCCTTGATCGCATAGAACGGCACACGTTCGATCAATTGCTTCAGACGCTCGGCGATCGAGGACTTCCCGCCGCCCACCGGACCGAGCAAATAGAGAATCTGCTTCTTTTCTTCAAGGCCTTGCGCCGCGTGACGGAAGTACGCGACGACCTGCTCGATCACATCCTCCATGCCGTAAAACTCACGGAACGCGGGATAGACCTTGATGACCTTGTTCGCGAAGATACGTGAAAGACGGGGATCGAGACGGGTGTCGATCTGTTCGGGTTCTCCGATTGCCGTCAACATGCGTTCGCCAGCCGTGGCATACGCACTGGGATCTGCCTTGCAGAGCGCGAGATACTCCTCGAGCGAGAGTTCTTCCTCTCGCGTTTTTTCGAAGCGGTTCGCGAAGCTGCTGTAGATGTCCATGCTACCTCCTCGCTAGAGCCTGCAACCGATGCCGTCCGCGGCGCGCCCATCGGATACGACATCGCCCGGGATCATCCTAAACCTTTTCAGAAGACTTTTCACAACGCGTTCACACTTCGCCCACACTCCCTCCCAATGAGGAAAGAATGCCTGCACGACGCGCATTTAAGGCCTACAATTTTCTCTTCGCAAAAACCGGGCCGCGTCCGCGCTTCGGTCGTTTTTTCACCTGGCAGCGCGCATAAAAAAAGCCGTCCCGCGGTGCGTGAACGGCTTTTTTCCAGCTTGTTCTCTATCGGCTGATGCGCGTGTCCTGGCTGCGCTCGGCCGCGTCTGCTCGTTTACACGAACTCGATCTCGACCTCTCCAAGCCCGTCGATGTGCCCGTGCAGGAGCCCGGGACCGTCGATACGATGCGCCCCGACGTAAGTGCCGGTCGTCACGGTCCAGCCCGGCTCGATCGTGATGCCCATGGCGGCACAATGGTTAACGAACCATACGAGCAACTCGCGCGGATCGCCGGCCGGATTGCCGGGCGCCTCGGGCACGAGCGACTCGCCATCGAACGACAATTCCAGTTCCGGCGCGACAAAATCGAACCCGCGCGCGAGCGTCATATAGGGCAGCGCATGCCCGGTCACGAGCGCCCCGTTGTTCTGCGCATCGGCGAGTTGCGCGAGCGGCGCGATGTTCGGCCATTCGGCAAAACGGCTGTCGACAATTTCAATTGCCGGCAGGATTTGCCCGACCTGCGCGAGCACCTCGTCGCGCGCATAGGCGTCGGCGCGCGGCGCGATGGGCGCGGCGAAGCGAAACGCAATTTCCAGCTCGACGAGCACACGGAAGAAAGACTGCCGTTCGAGCCGCACCGGCGAAGCATGGATCAGCGTGGCCGGAATCGGCGCGCCCGACGCCGGGCCGCCCGGCGCGCGCGCGCCGACCTTCCAGCCACCGGTGCGCGTGCCGAGGCCCGCGATCACGGCCTGCTGGACCGCGTAAGCGGTCGCCGCATCGGGCGGCAGGTCGCCGGGCGCGACGGCTTCGATCGGCTGATGGAGGCGACGCGCGTCCACGAGGCGTTGCGCGAGATCGTCATGCGTCATGTTTGAGTCCTTTGGTTCTGTCCCAGACAGCCGGCACGCGCACTTTACCGTGGCGCGGCCCCACAATGTACCGTAACCGGGAGACCAAAGCGTACGCGGCCGCCACCGCAAGGAATCAGAAGCGGGAACCCGAAGCAGGAATCAGCAATCTCGCGCGTGGCGCCGCGCGCGCGGCACGGCTCAGGCCGCGAGCGACTTCTGCGGCTTCGGCGACTTCTTCTCGTGAGCGATGCCGCCGAGCGGGCCGGTCGACTCGCGCACCACGAGTCGCGGCTGCATCACGTGACGGGTGCCGCCAACCGGGATGGCGTTGTCCGCCGGGCCGCTCGGGATGCGCTGGATCAGCGTGAGCGCGGCCATCTCGCCGAGCGCGCGCACCGAGTGCCCGACCGTCGAGAGCGTGGGCCATGTGAAATGACCGAATTCGATGTCGTCGAAGCCGATGATCGAGCAGTCGTTCGGCACCGACAGCCCGCGCTCGGCCGCCGCGCGCAGCGCGCCGACGCCCATCATGTCGCTGCAGGCGAAGATCGCGGTGGGACGCACGGTGTCGAACAGTTGGCCGGCGGCGCGATAGCCGCCCGTGCCCGAGAAGTCGCTCTCGGCGATCGCACCCGGTTCGATTTCGATGCCGCGCTCGGCCATCGCGCGCAGGAAGCCATGCACGCGCATCGCGCTCACCGCCGTCGAAACCGGGCCGGTAATGCAGCCGATCCGCGAGTGACCGAGTTCGATCAGGTGCCGCGTCGCGAGCCAGGCGCCGCGTTCGTGGTCGATCTGCACGAGGTCGGCGTCGAGCCCCTCGATGTTGCGATCCACGATCACCAGCGGCTCGCGCGCGTCGGCGAGCGTGGCCGCGAGCACCGAGTCCTCGCCGGCCGATGCCACGATCAGTCCGTCGATGCGCTTTTCCTGCAGCACGCGCAGGTAGCTGCGCTGCTTGGCCGGATCGTCGTCCGAGTTGCAGAAGAACACGCAATAGCCCTTCTTCGCGCAGCCGTCCTCGACGCCGCGCGCCAGCTCCGCGAAATACGGATTCGTGCCGTTCGGCATCAAGAGCCCGATCGTCGCCGTCGAGCGCGCCTTGAGCGAGCGCGCCACGGCCGAAGGCACATAGTTCAGGTCGCGAATCGCGCGCTCGACCTTGGCCCGCACGTCGGCCGACACGGGCCGCGAGTTGTTCACCACATGCGAAACCGTGGTGAAAGACACTCCCGCCACGGCGGCCACATCCTTGATCGTCGCCATTTAACTGTTGCTCCTGCCTGATTTACCGCATGTTGCGCATGGCCTGCCCCCGGGCCCGGCCATGCATGCTGCGACGCGGCAGCCGCTCGCCGCTTGCCCCCGAACCGACCACGCTCGACGGTGTCACGTTACGGATAACGGCGGTGTCGAGCATTTCTTTAGCCTGGATTACATTTGATCGTGCGCTACCCGCTTTTACTGCACGCTTTTACTGTGCTACCCGCCGGATCTGCACGCGGTGGTCCTTATCGAACGACACGCTCGCCCGGTTCGTATAGCGCGGATCGACGACGAAGCGGAGTTCCATCACCGGATCGAACTGCGTGGTTACCCCGATACGGTGCACGCCTGGCGGCAGGTACAGCACGATGTGCTCGCCGTTCATCAGATCGGCGACGTGCTGACCGTCTACATAGAGTGGTGCGTTGCGGAACTCGACGATCACGTTGCGCGTGCGTTCGCGCCGCACGTCCACCGCGACATACCCTTCGTGCGGCTGCACGAGGGCGGGCAGCACGATGCGATCGGCCGGTACGGGCTCCAGCGCCCGCGGCGGCGCGGCGGTTTCGGCGCAGCCCGCGGCGAGGGTCAGCGCGGCCAGCGCCACGAACGCGAAGGCGCGGACGGCTCCTCGCGCATGGGCACGGTTAGGGTGGGTATTGGACGAAGGTGTGGCCGAGGCTCGGGGCGCGCGCATAGGCATGGACGATTCACCTCTCCGTATTTGTATGTATGAGTCTGCCGGGTCGCTGGTCTGGACGACATGAAGGCACCGGGCTCGGGCCTGAATCACCGCCCGCATGACGCGGACGCCGGCCACCGTCGATGGTATATGCTTCGCAGGGCACGCGGCGGCCACGCGCCGTTTTTCGACACGTTTTCGACGCGTTTTTCGACAGACAGGGAGACGGAAACGATGAAACCCTGGGACGCAGAGGTCCGTTGCACATGACGCGGCTCGTTTTCCTTTGCGGCCATGCCGGCACCGGCAAGACCACGCTCGCGAAGCGCCTGATCGCACCGCTCGCCCGCACCACCGGCGAAGCGTTCTGTCTGCTCGACAAGGACACGCTCTACGGGCGTTACAGCTCGGCGGCCATGGGCGCGCTCACGCACGACCCGAACGACCGCGACAGCCCGCTGTACCTTCACCATCTGCGCGACCCCGAATACCAGGGCCTGCTCGATACCGCGCGCGAAAATCTCGAAGTCGGGGTGAGCGCGATCGTGATCGGGCCGCTCTCGCGGGAAATCCGCGACCGTCGTCTGTTCGACCGCGCGTGGTTGCGCATCGACCCGACGGTCGGGCTCGCCGTAGTGTGGGTGCAGACAGCGGAAGAAACGGCGCACCGGCGCATCGTCGCGCGCGGCAATCCGAACGATGCGTACAAGCTCGCGCATTGGGACGAATACCGGCAGCGCCGCTTCGTGCCGTCGGGCGCGCAACTCGACGGACTGATTCTGTTCGACAGCACCGCGCCGGCCGAAGCCGACTACGACGCGCTGTTGCAGCGCATCGTGGCGGCAACGGCTGCGCCCTGACGAGCGCGCGCCGCCGCTCTCACCTCACGGGCGTTACGCCACCGTGTACTCGAACGCGCTCGCGTCTAGCGTCGCGCCGTCGTACACCTGACCGAAACGGTTCGCGAGGAAGTCATCGAGCGACACCTGCTCCTGGCGCACGAAGCCCTTTTGCGGCAGCTTCTTCTCGCGCCACAGATCGAGCACCGCGCACATCGCGCCGGCGGTCGTAATCTGGATCGCGCTCATCGGCACGCCGCAGGTCGTCTTCGCGACGATCTTGCGCGTGAACACTTCCTGCACGAGCTGGCCGTCGCGCATGCCCGTCGCGGTCAGGAAGACCAGCACGACGTCCTGCTCGGTCGTCGGGATCGAGCGGCGCAGGATCGACTTGAGCGTGTCGCGGTCGCTCGCGAGGTGCAGATCTTCGAGCAGGAACTGCATCAGATCGCGATGGCCCGGATAACGCACCGACTTGTAGTCGAGCGATTCGATGCGGCCCGACAGCGTCTCGCACAGCGTGCCGAGACCGCCCGACGTGTTGAATGCTTCGTACTCCGCGCCATCGAGCGAAAAGTGTTCGAGGCCTTCGAGCGGCTGCACCCATTGCGTGCGGCCGTCGCGCACCGCTTCGCACGGCTGGCAATACTCGTTGATGAGGCCGTCGATGCTCCACGTCAGGTTGTATTTGAACGCGTTGGTCGGATACTGCGGCAACGCGCCGACGCGCATCTTGATGTCGCGAATCGACGTAAAGCGGCTCGCGAGCGCATGCGCCGCGATGCCGATGAAGCCCGGTGCGAGACCGCACTGCGGCATGAATACGTGGTCCGAACCTTCGGCGAGCTCACGAATTGCGTGGGTCGCGCGAACGTCCTCGGTCAGATCGAAGTAATTGACGCCGGCGCCCTTGGCCGCCGATGCCACGTTCACCGCGAGGTAGTACGGCAGCGCGTTGATGACTGCGTCGTAGCCGGTCAGGGCAGTGCGCATAGCGGCCGCATCGGCGGAATCGATGCGCTCGACGGCGATGCCGTCGGCGGCGATCTTCTCGAGCGCTTTCGCGTCGCGGTCAAGGGCGGTGACCTCGTAGTCCCCGGTTTCGCGCAGCATGTGAGCAATGGTGTGACCAATCAGGCCAGCGCCTGCAATCGCGATTTTCATTTTGCATCTCCTTGTTCTGTGGGTCCGGGGTGGGGCTTGGGTATTACTGGTAACGCCCGCTGCACACAGTCTAGGGACAGGCAAACACGGTTCATAGACGCAAAATGCTGCGATCTGACGTTCCGTTTCGACGATTCGACGAAGAATTTCGACGAATCGTCAGAAATCGCTGAATTCGGCGCTTGTGCGGGCCTCAACCCGTGATCGTGCCGCGATCGATTTTGCGTGCTAGCACGATGGAAGTCGTCGTGCGTTCGACGCCCGGCATGCCGCCGATCAGATCGAGCAGATCGTTCAGACGATCGGGGGTTTCCGCACGCAGCCACGCGATGTAGTCGTACGCGCCGCTGACCGCGCACAGCAACTGCACCTCGGGCATCTTGCCCAGGCGCTTGAGCAGGTCCGGGCCGTTTCTCGGCGCGATGGTGAGCCCGACCCATGCCTGCAGGCTCGCGTCGAGCACGTCCTGGCCGAGCCGCACGCCATAGCCCGCGATGACCTGCTCGCGTTCGAGCCGCGCGATGCGCGCAAGCACGGTGGTACGCGCGACGCCAAGCTGGCGTGCGAGGTTCGCGACGCTCTCGCGCGCGTTCTCCTGCAGCAGCGCGACGAGGCTGCGGTCGAGTTGATCGAGTTGGTCGAGGCGCGGAGGTCTCATCGATGGGGGACTCACGGGTGATGACAAGGGCACGTCATTATCGCGCGCCGCCCGGCCCCTGGAGCCGCGAGATGCGCCTCGTCAATTGCACTTGTAAGCAGATGTCGCGCGACGGGCGTCGCGGCGCGTTATCGTGGTACTAATAACGTTTGCCTGTTTCCCCCACTGTCCCACCCTGTTCGTCAGGCAATGTTTCAAGGAGCCACAATGAAAAAAGCTTTCGTCGTACTTGCTACTGCGGCCACTGCGGCGGCCACTGCGCTCTCGATGAGCGGCGCTTTTGCGCAGACCGCCGCGTCGGCCCCCGTTGCCGAAGCTCATGCGGCCGCCCATGCCGCCCAGCACGAACAACGCCTTGAAGAACGTATCGCGTATCTGCATTCGGCGCTGAAGATCACGCCCGATCAGGAAACGCTGTGGAAGGCGTTTGCCGACCAGATGCGCAGCAACGGCGAGGCCATGGCCGACCTCTACAAGCAGCGCGCCGAAGGCGGAAGCACGCGCAGCGCGCTCGACGACATGAAGCAGTACGCGCAGATCACGCAGGCGCACGCCGACGACATGCAGAAGCTCGTCACGGCATTCGAGCCGCTCTATAACAGCCTCTCGCCCGAGCAGAAGACCCTGGCCGACCAGACCTTCCGCCGTCACGATGAAACGCGTGGCGCCAAGGCCGGCGCACGCGCGAAGCACAAGGCGAAGCCGCACACGAAGCCGGCCGACGCCGCAGCAGCCAGCGCCCCGGCCGCGCAGTAACACGCAAGCGGCGCGAGGCTCGCTGCGGGCCGTTTGAGCCATAAGGAAAATACGGGCGTAAAACGGCGTGCGCGGTGGACCGATTCGCGGTACGCTTGCGGGCCGCGCGACGGCCGGGCATCGTTGCCCGGCCGTCGCGCTTTCTGAAACATGCTTTATCGATGCAAGCCCGCCACCGCACCATGATCGAACTCACCGCTCTCGACCTGCGCGCCGACGCCTCTGCCCAGCGCGTCGTCAAAGACGAAACCGTCGCTGTCACGTTCGCTGACGAACCCGGTGAGTTGATGAGCCTCGAAGGCCCGAATCGTTACGCGCGCGGCGACGCGATCGTCACGGGCGCTACGGGCGAGCGCTGGGTGGTGTCCCGCGAACGGTTCGATCCGAAGTATCTGCCGGCCGACGCCACGCTCACGCACGGGCAGCCCGGTGCCTATCGCAACCGTCCTTCGGTCGTGCTGGCCAAACGTATGGACGAGCCGTTCACGATTGCGCGGTCCGCGGGCGGCGACCGTCTCACCGGTGCCGCGGGCGACTGGGTCATGCAGTACGCCCCCGGCGATTACGGCGTGGTCAAGGCCGAGCGTTTCGCCAAGGTTTATCGCCTCGCCGACTGACTCGGCCTCCCCGCATCGTCATGCGAACTCTTCGTCGAGTGCCAGCGTGACTTCACGCGGCACAGTTTCGCCTTTCGCGTGCTGCTCTTCGAGCGAGCCGATCGTCGCTTCGACATACGCGCGCAGCACCGCAAAACTACGGCCCCGCAACCGCGCGGGCAGCGCACGATAGCGCGCCAGCGCGGCGGGCGCGATGGCGATCGTCAACGTCATGCGGCGCGCCGCCGATCCGAAGCGCATCGCCACCCAATGCACCGTCAGCTGCGGCGTGCCGTTTTCGGCAGGCTGCTCGGCAAAACGCGTCTGCTCCGGGAAAAGATCGGCGATCACGCGGGCGAGTTCCTCGAAGTCGGGACTCGCGCATTCAAACAGATAGGCTTCCATCAGGACCGGCAAAAAGAGAGAAAAGACGTCGGCGAGCGCGGTGCTTACGTGCGCGTGCGCGCTCCACGCGCGAGCGGCCGGCACAGGCGAAACAGCACGAACGCGACCACCGCGGCGACGAGGGCATAGGCTCCATCCACGGCGACGAGCGGCACGATGCGCGCCTGGTACATCGCCGCCGGCGCATCGACCAGCGCGTGGACGACGATCGCGACGGGCAGGATGCCCCACCAGCCCGCCCGCACGCCGCGCCACATCAGCACGGAAAAGCCGAGCTGGAACACGAACGCCGACGCGCGCTCGACAGCAAACACGAGCGCAAGCTGCGGAGACAAACTCGCGAGGATCAGATGGACGCGCAGCACGGCGTCCATTGTGAGATTGGCGAGATGGTCGTCGAGTTCGCCGCGATTCGCGAGCACGGCGAACACGAGCCATTGCAGTTGCACGAACACGCCGACGAGCCACGCTTCCGCCCCGCCATGCCCGATGCCGTACGCAAGCCCCGTGCTGTCCGGCGCAGCCGGCGCGCCAGCCTTGCGGCGCGCGAGCATGCGCATGACGATGTAGCGGCCGACCTCCTCGCAGACCCCTGCCGCGAGCGCGCCATAGACCACGAACACCACAGGATTCGCAAGCCAGTTCGCCGTGACCGCGTTGCCGTGCAGCACGTAGTCGTTGAGCGCTCGCTCGATTACGGTCGCGAACAACGCGAACGTGGCGATGCCCGCGATCGTGGCGCGCCAGTCGAACGCAAACGGACCGCGCAAGCGCCGATAGAGAACGACGGGCAGGATCGCGACGAAGAGCGTCGCGAGCGAGAGAGACGTCAGCGTAATCGGAGCGACCGTCATGAGAGCCCTTGCGGCACCGGACGCCCAAGCGTATGCGTGGAGTCGCGCACGATCAGTTCGCCCTCGAGCGCCGCTGTGCGCGTGGCACCCGCCGCGCCTTCGATGCGCTCGTGCAGGAATTCCATCGCACGATGGCCGATCGCCCGCGTGGGCTGGCGGATCGCCGTGATGCCCGCAAGCGCGGTCCACTCGGGATCGTCGATGGAGAGCAGCGCCACACTCTGCTGCCATTGCGCGCCAAGCCGCTCCTTCAGATGCAGCGCCAGCCGCAGCGCGACCGGTGCGTTCGCCGCGAACAGCGCGCAGTGTCCGCCGTGCTCTGCGGCGGCGGCGAGATGGGCGTCGAGCGCGGCGAGCGCCGCATCGCCCGCCTGCGTTTCGTGCACATCGAGCACCAGCGTCGTGCCGCGCACCGCGGGCGCGGTCAGCAGCGCCTCGCGAAACGCCGCTTCGCGATCGCGCCGCGAACTCACGTGTTCGAACGGCTGCACGACGAACACGATGTCGTCGTAGCCTTGCGCAACGAGATGTGCCGTGCCGGTACGCACGGCCGCCTGGTTGTCGAGTCCGACGACGTCGGCGTCGATCCCTTCGATCGTGCGATCGATGAGCACCGCCGGAATGCCGCCGCTGCCGATGGTCTTGAGCATCGTCTCGCGCACGCCGAGCGCATTGACGATCACGCCTTCCACGCGATAGGTGGTCAGCAGTTGCAGATAGCGGCGCTCCATCTCGACTTCGTTCGCCGCATGACAAGTGAGCGGCATGTAGCCAAGCTCATGACACGCGGCCTCGACGCCTTGCAGCACCTCGACCGAATACGGATTCGCGAGGTCGGCGATCAGGAGTCCGATCAACCGGTTGCGCCCGCGCTTGAGCCCGCGCGCCATCTGGTTCGGCCGGTAGTCGAGCTTCTCGATGGCGGCCTCGATGCGGGCGCGCAAATCGGGTGACAGCACGGCCAGCTCGCCGTTCAGGTAGCGCGAGATGCTGGTCTTGCCGGTACGCGCTTCCCGGGCCACGTCGCTGATGGTGGCCCGGCGTGCAGGCTGGTCGGCCTTCGCGCTCATCGTGCGAGCACCTCGCGGTTCACGATATTGCGATCGAGTGTACCCGCGAGCGCCGCGACGATGTTCTCGGCGGCGCAGCGCGCCATCGCGTGACGCGTTTCGTGCGTGGCCGAGCCGATGTGCGGCAAGGCCACGACGTTGGGCAGGTTCAAGAGCGGCGACGCCGGGTCCATCGGCTCGCGTTCGAACACGTCGAGGCCCGCGCCGTGGATCGTGCCCGCTTCGAGCGCCGCGATGAGCGCCTGCTCGTCGACGGTCGCGCCGCGCGACGCGTTGATGAGGATCGCGCTGCGCTTCATCTTGCGCAGTTCGTCGGCGCCGATCAGATGGCGCGTCGCGTCCGTGAGCGGCACCTGCAGGCAGACGAAGTCCGAAGTCGCGAGCAGTTCGTCGAGTTCGACCCGGCGCGCGCCGTAGTCGCGCTCGGCCTGTGCGTTCGCGCTGCGATTCGTGTACTGCACTTTCATGTTGAAGCCGAGCGCCGCGCGCCGCGCCACCGCGCCGCCGATGCGCCCGAGTCCGACGATGCCGAGCGTCTTGCCCTGCACGTCGGTGCCGAACTGCGCCGGGCCGATGCTGCCCTTCCAGTTGCCCGCCTTCACCCATCCGGCCAGCTCGACGACGCGGCGCGCGCTGGCAAGAATCAGCGCGAATACCGTATCGGCGGTCGATTCGGTCAGCACGTCGGGCGTGTGGGCCAGCACGATGCCGCGGCGCGTGAGATCGGCGACGTCGAACTGGTCGTAGCCGACCGAAATGGTCGACAGCGCCCGCACGCGCGAACCTTCGAGCATCGCGGGCGTGATCGCCACGCTCGCGCCGACCGCGCCATCGGCGTCGCGCAGCGCGGCCGCGAGCGCGCCCGGCGTTTTGGGGTCGACGAAAACGAGTTCTGCGCGCTCGCCGAGCCAGGCGGCCACGTCATCGGGCAGCGTTTTATAAACAACGATCTTGTGGGTCATGGATCCATCACTTTTCGTGCAATGGCGCGGCCTGGTCGGCCCGCCGTTGCACGGCAATCATCATGCGGCTTGCGCCGCCTTGTCCTGTACCGCTTTGTCCTGCTCGAGCGCCTCGAACTGCGCGCGGTGCGGCAACCCTTCCGAGTCGCCGATCGTCTGCACCGCGAGTGCGCCGATCCGGTTGCCGCACACCACGGCTTGCGCCACGCTGCGCCCTTCGAGCAAACCGTAGATGAAGCCGACCGCGAAGCCGTCTCCCGCACCCACCGTATCGACCACCTGCGCGACCGGCTGCGCGTTCACCGTGCCGTGTTCGCCCTCGGCCGTGCGGAAGTACGCGCCCTGCGCGCCGAGCTTGACGACCACGCCGCGCGCACCGCGCCCCAGGTAGAATCGTGCGATCGTCTCAGGATCGCTCGAACCGGTCAAGGCGAGCCCTTCCCCGACGCCGGGCAGGACCCAGTCGGCATACTCGGCGAGCCCGTTGAGCGTCGTCACCATGTCGGTGTGCGAGGCCCACAGCGTCGGGCGCAGGTTCGGGTCGAACGTGATCGTGCGGCCCGCGTCGCGCATCTCTTTGGCGAGCCGGAACGCCAGTTCGCGCGAGGTGGCCGAGATCGCGGGCGCAACGCCGCTCAGGTGCAGATGGCGCGCGCCGAGCACATAGTCGCGCCGAAAATCCTGCAGCGACAGCCGGCTCGCCGCCGAGCCGCGCCGGAAGTATTCGACGACCGGGTCGCTGCCGTCGAGGGCCCGCGACTTGAGCTGGAAGCCGGTCGGATGACGCGCGTCGCGGCTCACGCAATGTGCGTCGATCCCCTCGCGCGCGAGCACCTCGCGGATGAAGGCGCCGAACGAATCGTCGCCGAGACGGCTGATCCAGCCGACCTTGAAGCCGAGCCGCGCAAGGCCCGTCGCGACGTTCAACTCCGCGCCCGCCGCGCGCTTCGTGAAATGCATGGCGTGAGCGAGCGGCCCCGCTTCGGTCGCGACGAACATCGCCATCGCCTCGCCGTAGGTGATGACATCGAGCGTTTCGCTCATGGCAAGCTTCCCTGATCTGTTTGCGAACGCTGCCGGTACCTTGCTTGCTACTGCCATTGCAATGGAACCGGTTCCATTCATAGTGCTAAAAAAGAGCGCACGCGCGCTCGTCTAATAGTTGATTGTCCCGCTGCTGCGGCCCGCTCCACCATTCAGGTAAGCCCTGGGTCCGCCAGGACGGCGTGCGTGCCCGGCGGCCGCGCGGCGGCGTCGTTGCCCGTCGCGGCCAGACAAAGATCGAGGAAACGCTGTGCGGCGCGCGATGCGGCCCCGGCGTGCGGCACGAGAATCGAGAACCGTCGCGAGAGCGGCGCGGGGCCGAGACGGATCGTGGTCAGCGCACTGTCCTCGTGACGCATCGACATGGCCGACACGAAACCGACGCCCATGCCCGCCCGCACGGCCTCCTTCACGCCCTCGACGCCGGCGATCTCGATGCCGATCCGCATCGGCACACCGGCCTCGGTGAGCGCCCGCTCGACCACCTGGCGCACGCCCGAGCCGTCTTCACGCAAGACGAGCGGGTAATCGCCCAGCGCGGCGAGTGCGATACGTTCGCCGGTCTGCAAAGCGATGGGATGGGCACATGGCGCGATCGCCACGATCTCGTCTTCGTGCCACGGATGCACGCTGGTGCCGGGCGGCAACTGCGCGCCGACCGGGCCTTCGATCAGGCCGATGTCGAGCGTGTCGAGCGTGCCGACGATGTCGGCGGTATTACCGCTCATCGTTTCGAGCTTCACGTCCGGATACGCGCGGCGGAACGCGGCCATCAGATACGGCAGCAGATAGCTCGCCGGCGTGGTGCTCGCGCCGATGCGCAGCGTCCCGCGCTCGAGCCCGCGCAGCGCGTCGCGAAACGCGCAGGCGTCGCGCCAGCTGTCGCGCAGCCGCCCGGCATATGCCGCCAGTTGCTCGCCGGCCGGAGTCAGGCGCACGCCGCGGCCGTCCCGCTGATACAGCGCCTCGCCGAATTCATCCTGCAGCAGCCGCAACTGGCCCGAGACGGCCGGTTGCGACAGATGCAGCGCGAGCGCCGCACGGCTGATGTTGCGGTGCTCGGCGACGGCGGCGAAGGATATCAGCTGCTCCGGGGTCATGACTATGAAATATCGGTTCGGCCTATATTTTACGCCGTAAATGACGAATTTTCATATTCATATATCGAAATTGGCATTAGCGCTACTCAAGCAGACCGACCTGGGCGCGGACGTTGCGCGCGATACTGTGCCGGGCGGCCCGCTGAAGCGGGCCCGCGTCACGGTCATGGCATGGGGGGCACCAATGGCATACGAACTGTATTACTGGGACGGCCTGCAGGGCCGGGGCGAATTCGTGCGGCTCGCGCTGGAGGAAGCGCAGGCGCCGTACGTGGACGTGGCGCGCGGCGAGGCCTCGGCGGGGCTTGGCATCGACGCGATGATGGCGAAGCTCGACAGCCGCAGCGAGCCGTATCCGCCGTTTGCGCCGCCGTTTCTCAAGGACGGCGAGCTGCTGATCCCGCAGACCGCGAACATCCTCTTCTACCTGGGACCGAAACTGAAGCTCGCGCCGCGCGACGAAGGCCTGCGCTACGTCGCGAATGGCCTGCAGCTGACGATCGCGGACCTCGTCACGGAAGTCCACGACACGCATCATCCGATCGCGAGCGGTCTCTACTACGAAGACCAGAAGCAGGAAGCGAAAAAGCGCGCGGCCGATTTTCTTTCGCATCGCATGCCGAAGTTTCTCGGCTACTTCGAGCGTGTGCTCGCGCAGAATCCCGCAGGGCCTCAGCATCTGGTCGGCGATGCGCTCACGTACGTCGATCTGTCGATGTTCCAGATCGTCGAAGGGCTGCGTTACGCGTTCCCGAAGGCGACGAAGACGCTCGCGCAACATTGGCCGCATGTCGCCGCGCTAAGCGAGCGCGTGGCCGCCCGCCCGCACATCGCCGCATATATCGATTCGTCGCGCCGGCTGCCGTTCAACGAGACCGGCATCTTCCGCCACTACCCCGAACTCGACCGGGCCGCGCACTGACCCTGCGTGCGCGCGCCCTACGGCGCGCGCTTGTCTGCCCGCTTGCCTGCCCGCTTGTCTCCCGCAGCCCGGCGCCACACCGGAGCGCTCGCGCGCCCGGCGCAATGCTATGCTTGCGCCCGGTAACGCTTATTCCCATTCAACTTCGCACCGTACCCACCGTGCTGTCATTCCTGCTGAAACTGCGCACGCGCATCCGCGAACTGTTTCGTCTCTCCGATGCGCACACGATGCTGTTATGGTCGGTCGCCGTCGGCCTCGCGGGGGCCTTTGCCACTGTGCTGTTTCGCAAGGGCATCGCGCTGCTCGAATACCTGTTCTCCGGCGAGTCGGGCAGTCTCGTCGAAATGGCTCACCATCTGCCGTGGCACATGCGCATCTGGCTGCCCATGGCCGGCGGCTTCGTGGCCGGCTGCATGCTGCTCATCGCCAACCGCAAGACGCCCGGCGGCGACGCGCGCCCCATGCACACCGATTATGTCGAAGCGGTCGCGATCGGCGACGGCGTGATGCCGGTCGGCAAAAGCATCTGGCGCAGCGTGTCGTCGCTATTCACGATCGCCAGCGGCGGCTCGATCGGCCGCGAAGGGCCGATGGTGCAGCTCGCCGCGCTCGCGGCGTCGCTCATCGGCCGCTGGATCCGCTTCGATCCGCAGCGTCTGCGCCTGCTCGTCGCGTGCGGTGCGGCGGCCGGTATCACGTCGGCCTATAACGCGCCGATCGCGGGCGCCTTCTTCGTCACGGAAATCGTCATCGGCTCGATTGCGATGGAGAGCTTCGGGCCGATCATGGTCTCCTCGGTGATCGCGAACATCACGATGCGCGAGTTCGCCGGTTACAAGCCGCCGTATGAGATGCCCACGTTTCCGGCCATCACCGGCGTCGAAGTGCTGCTGTTCGTCGTGCTCGGGCTGTTGTGCGGCGCGCTCGCGCCGCAATTCCTGCGGCTGCTCGACTTCACCAAATCACGCTTCGGACGCCTGAAGATGCCGCCGCCCGTGCGGCTCGCGATCGGCGGCCTCGTGGTCGGCATCATTTCGGTGCACACGCCCGACGTCTGGGGCAACGGCTATAGCGTCGTCAACTCGATCCTCCATTCGCCGTGGACATGGACCGCGCTCGCCACGGTGCTGATCTTCAAGGTCATTGCGACGGCGGCGACGGTCGGCTCGGGCGCCGTCGGCGGGGTCTTCACGCCAACGATCTTCATGGGCGCCGTCTCCGGTTGCCTGTTCGGTCAGGGCATGCATGCCCTCTTTCCGCACGGCACCTCGGCACCCTACGCGTACGCGATGGTCGGCATGGGCGCGTTCCTGACCGGCGCGACCCAGGCGCCGCTGATGGCGATCCTGATGATCTTCGAGATGACGCTCAGCTATCAGGTCGTGCTGCCGCTGATGCTCTCGTGCGTGGTTGCCTATTTCGTCGCCCGCGCGACGGGCAAAGCGTCGATGTACGAGATCACGCTCCATCGCAACCGCGACGAGCAGGAGCGCGTGCGTCTGCGCGCCACCCAGATGCGCGAACTGATTCGTCCGGCCGATACCGTCGTGACCGACGACGCCACCGTGGCCGATATGGCGCGCGTGTTCCTCGAATACCCGGTGAAGTACCTCTACGTGACCGATGCGCACGGCCGCTTCCTCGGCGCGGTCGCACTGGCGGACATCACCTCGGATCTGCTGCAAAAGCACGATACGTCGCTCAAATCGGCGGCGGACTACGTGCGCACGTTCGACGCGCTGACACCCGATATGTCGCTTGCAACGGGACTGCAGCACTTCCTGGCGTTCCGCGGCGAGCGTCTGCCCGTGGTCGAGAGCGCGCAACAACCGACGCTCGCCGGTGTCGTCTACAAGACCTCGCTGCTCGACGCCTATCAGCGCATGAATCCCGGACGCTAAAACACGCCGCGGGGCGCACGGCCAGCCGTTCATCTCACGGACTCCTGTCAAAGCGCGGGGGATTTTCTACAATGAAAATCAGCCGCCCCGCGCTACCGAAGCGGTGCCGCAGGGCGGTGCCGGGCAATGCAAGCGGGAGCGAAGATGAGCGAACCATCCCTCGATGCCGTAAGGCGCGACCATGCGGGCTGGATCTTCGTGCACCTCGAAGGCGAGCCCTACGATCGCGGCGAACAGCATGGCAAGCTGCTCGGCAACGAAATCCGCAACGCGATCCGCACGGCGCGCTATCTCGCGAAATGGGACACGGGCGAGGATTTCGACACGTTCGTAAATGCCGCCGCCGCCCAGTTCGCCCCGCGACTCGACAATGAATTCGCCGACGAGATCCAGGGCATCGCGGACGGTGCACAACTCTCGTTCGCGGAAGTGCTCGCGTGGAACGGCTACATGGATCTGCTGCAGAGCTGGTGGCCGACGCACGCCGCCTCGCCGCAATCGCAGCAGCCGCAACAAGGCGTGCGTCCGTGGCGCGGACGACGCGGCCACCACTGCAGCGCCTTCATCGCGACAGGCGGCGCGACCTGCGACGGCCGCATCGTGATGGCGCACAACTCCTGGGACCGCTACGCGGCCGGCGACGCCTTCAACGTGGTATTCGACATCGTCCCCGACGCGGGTCACCGCATCCTCATGCAAGGGCTGCCCGGCTGCATCTCGAGCCTCACCGACTTCTGGATCACCTCGGCGGGCCTGATGGTCACGGAGACGACCATCTCCAACTTCATCGGCTATCGCGCAAGCGGCGCACCGGAGTTCTATCGCTCGCGGCGCGCGACGCAGTACGCGTCGAGCATCGCGCAGTGGTGCGAGATGTTCGCCGTCGCGAACAATGGCGGCTACGCGAACAGCTGGCTGCTCGGCGACGCGAAAACGGGCGAGATCGCGCGCTACGAACTGGGCTTGCAGCACTCGGGTTTCGAAATCACGAAGGACGGTTTCCTGAGCGGCTTCAATGCCGCGACCGATCTCGCGATCCGCAATCAGGAATGCGTCGGCGAAAGCGACGACTACACCGACGTGCGCCACAACGGCGCCCGGCGTCTGCGCTTCATGCAACTGGCCGAGCGGCATCACGGCCGGATCGACGTCGAACTGGCCAAGGCAATGATCGCGGACCACCACGACGTCTATCTCGAACGCGACGACCATCCGTGCTCGCGCACGATCTGCGGCCATCTCGAACTCGACGATGCGCGTTTCGCGGGCTCCGACCAGGGCCCGTTCAACCCGTGGGGCGCGAACGACGGCAAGGTCGTGGACAGCGAAATGGTGCGCGATCTCACGTTCTGGGCACGCTGGGGCCACCCGTGCGGGCGCCCGTTCGACGCCCAGGCGTTCATGCTGCGCCATCCGCAGTGGAACTGGCTGAACGGCTATATGCGCGACCGGCCGTCCTGGCCCTGGGCCCGCTTCGAGGCGCTGCGGCCCGGCGGAGGATAGTGCGTCGCAGCAAACGGCTTTCCGCGTCGACGAAAAAGCATGCACGTTTGTGACGCGCCGCCCCATTTGCTGCCATGATTGGGTTACTGCATCGTCCGGCATCGAGGCGGCCGCCAGGCCGCCACCCCATCACGCCGGGCCGGTGCTTCGCGCGGGCCGTGCGAATGGCTTGGGGCTGCTTTGAAGCGGCTTTAGAGCAGCTTCGAGGCGGTCGGCGCGGGAACCGGGCGGCGCCCTCCCGAGGGCGCGCACGGCGCTTGCTGCGGCCTTGGTGCCGCATGGAAAGGAGGTCGAGCGATGAAAGCCTCGACACTGATGACCAGCGTGCTGCTGTCGGCATCGTGTTTTGCCGCCCCGGTACGCACGGCGCAGGATGCGCCCGCGGATCGCGTAGTGGCAACGCACCGGTCCGCCATGGACGACGTCCCCGTCGCCCCACCCGCTCCCGACGTACCGGCCTTCACGATGAAAGGCCCCGAACACTGGGTGCACGTAACGTTGCCGAAATCGCGGCGCCTCGACGAGACGTTGACCCCGACGCTGCACCAGCAAACCTGAGGGGCGCCCAGCCGTGCCAGACACGACGGATTGTGTATGCTCGACCGGGTACGCAACCTGTCACGCTCTGCCGCGCGGGCGCCGCGCAAAGGACTCTCTGCATGTCTGAACAACACGTATCCGACGAGCCGATCGACCTGCAATTCGCCGATGTTCTGCGCGAAGTGCACTGGCCTGCCAACAAGGACGATCTCGTCGACGCGGCCCGCAACGCGGGCGCGAGCAACGAAGTGCTGGCGATCCTCGACGGGATGCCGGAACAGGACTACACCGACGTCGCGTCGGTCACGAAGCTGATCGGCAGCAATTACGGACCGGGGCTCGGCGCGTAAGGGCGCGCGAACGCTCTCGCCTAAAAAAACGGCGCACCGGAAACGGTGCGCCGTTTTTTCTGCTGCTGACGAATCAGCCCGAATCGGAACTCAGGGCTTGTTCGACTCGAACAAGTCCATGATCTGCTGCTTCTCGCTCGAAGTCACAGCCGGCGGCGTCAATCCACCGGGGCCCA
>Ga0131853_10008117_pt1 | contig 19099 bp, 14 predicted proteins | sample TergutLab28metaG_FD_92764 | JGI IMG/M metagenome (GOLD analysis project Ga0131853, IMG submission 92764) | Labiotermes labralis P1 segment gut microbial communities from Petit-Saut dam, French Guiana - Lab288 P1 (version 2) (version 2) | ecosystem: Host-associated > Arthropoda: Insects >...
TAAAAGAACAATGGATAATGAATATGTAGAGAAATTTAATATAATTGTAGAGTGTAAGAAGACAGGATAATGTAAACACAATGAGAGTTAAATATTACTGTTTGTTAAACTATTCATCTAAACTATAAAATGAGTGTGTGTGTAGAAAGTGCTTTAGAGCAATTTAAAGCCTTTTGAGTTTGCTGGATATGTCCTTAATTGTCTTGGGAAGACCATTAAAGATTTTGATGCCTGAATTCCTTGAATAATTCTCTGCAAGACACCCTATGCTCACCTCCCATTATTATCCTAATTACCATTTTCTGCATTTTAAAATTTACAGAACTATGTGATGATATTATGCTATAAGACATAATTGAGTGAAAAAGGGAATGATAAATGATCTTCAGAGTGGAAATAGACAAATATGGTTTAATATTGTAGTGCTTAGTTTTTTTTTTTTTTTTTTTGGTCAGCGACTCCATATGATTTAACCATATTAGGGAACAATCAACAGTTAAAAAAGAATTTTGTCCTTTTCTAGTAGGAAAATTGATGATGCTATGGAGATTAAAAGAGTGTAAATTATTGTTGAGTTGATTCTTTTATAACTTTCTGTGAGGTAATTAATATTAATGTCTCCACATATAATAAAATTAAATTTGAAATTAAAAATTTATGCAGAAACAAATTGGAATTAGTTAAGAAAGTGTTGAAGTTACCCAAAAAAGATCTGTTAATGGCTAAAATACTCAGTTTATCATAGACAGATTTAAGATGAATAAAACACACTTCAAAGTCTTAGTCTAAACAATAACTGTCAATATTTAAAGTAGCAAATGCTTAGCTATTATGAATAACCATGCAAAACAATATCAATTCATTACCTCAATTTTAATAACAACATATTTTCTTCCAGGCATGACATTTGAAAAGTGGAAGAGGAAAAATTTCACATGTTCTACAGCATAGTGTCAAATTTTTAATATTTTTGAAAAGCAAATTAGTGAAATCTCACTAAAGTGTGCTGCAAGCCATTTGAAGACCTACAGTGTTTTAAAGATTTTGTATCAGTGCCTGGTGATGATTCATTATGAAATGAAACATGTAGCTATATAATGTGACTTTCTTCTGGAAAATGAGTTGTGTTTGACTGATGTGTTTTATTTTAATATTGCATTAACAGTTACTAGCTGCTAACTATTTACTAGTTGACATGGCATAACAGTCTAGAAGACTTCAATCTCCAGTCATAAAGTCTACTGTAAAACAATGACAAAGATTCTCTTTATTAAAAAATGTTATTTTCTCCATTTACACTTAATTATGGGGACCGCGGTAGCACAGTGGTTAAGGTGCTGTGCTACAAATCGGAAGTCGCTGGTTCGATTCCAGATGGTATCATTGGAATTTTTCAGTGACATAAAATCCTTCCGATTGCAATATGGCCCTGGGGTCGACTCAGCCTCTAACAGAAATGAGTACCAGGAGCATTTCCTGAGGTAAAGGCGGCCGGTGCATAAGGCTGACAACCTTACCACCATCCTGTGCCGTTGTCATGAAATCTGGGAACCTTAACTTCCTGGAACCCTCTGGGCCACTCCAGGCCTGTAATGGGACTGCTTTACCTTACACTTAATTACAGAAGTATGTATTTTTATAACTGGTAATTAATGACTCCAAGATAATTACGAGCATCACAGTGTATCATATGGTGTCTATAGAGTATCAATGAACAGAAAAGTGGGAAGTTTGAAGGAATGTTGTGGCATGAATCTTGTTAAAAAAATACTTGAAGAACAAATATTAAGCTAAACAAATATGAGTAATGATGCTTATATGTGTTTCAGTTATAATCAGTGTTGTAAACGTATCTTCAGAATGTGCATTTGCAAAGCTACCATAATGGTTTTTATGTCATTTTACTTTAATTTACCTGTTTGTTTATTTGTTTCTTTAACGTGCACTTTATATTTCTGTGTAGATTCATCTCTGCTGACAAGGCAGTTGGAGCACAGGGTTTCCGTGCAGTTTGGACAGAAGTTAGTAAGGGATCTGACTGTGAACAGTTCGTGTGTGCCAAAAGTAGGTTCTGCATCTCCAAGAAGCTGAAATGTAACAGAGTGGAGAACTGTGGTGATGATGACCGGTCTGATGAAATGGACTGTGAGTAATTATATTTCATTGTTTTCATTCTTATTGTTGTTACCCAATTGTCACTTTTGCATTGATGTTGTATTTGTATCTTTCTGCTAACCCTGAATATTAGTATTCATGATTTATGTTTGTAGAGAATGTTATTTGTAATGAAGAGTTATAACACTGTTTTTTTCATTCTTCAGAAATATAAAAGTATGTTTTGAATGCAGGGATTCTGTTTTCAAATTACTGGAAAGCTAAATGTTTGAAGTGCACACAGTTATACAAATATGCTCAATATATGCACTGCTGCACAAGAAACCCCTTTTGTCCTTACAACCTGATTATAATTTGCTTAGAAATTGCACAAGGAAGATGGATGTCTTATTTTTTAAAGCAGGCAAGATTGAATATTTAGTACACAATAGTAAATTTGACACAATGGACACAACTTTGGCATTGATATATTTCTTTTATCAGTATTATTTATGTATTTCAAGCTACATGTTTTTGAAGTGCTTAAAATTGGTTAAAACTCACATTGTTGTTTATCATGCTATAACTAGGGATTCCAAGTGGTACAGTAATGAAATTAAATCATTAAAGTAATTAAGGTAAAATTATGTTTTAAAGCCCTTGTGTCATTCAATTAATATTCGTTAAAGATCTGCACCACTTGTTAATATTTATGTTTTGTGTCGCAACCTGCTGTCACATAGTATTATGGTATGGAAACTATATTTTAATAAACTTTATAGTTAATTGCCAATCCATAAGTTGTGTCTGCTGTGTCAAATGTGCTGTGGTGAATTATATGTTGCTTTATGCAGCACAGTCAGGTGCAATGTCTAAAGACTGCAGTAAACTTGTTTTGCAATAAAACTGAAGTTACTGCTCAAACGGACAAATAATTTAAAACTAAAGCTTCTCCAAGTCTAAATAAAAATTAATGATCTTAATGATTCAGATTAACTTGCAATATAGGAATTTAATATAGTCATTCAAGAGATAAACAAAAACCATGATTGCCCCACAACAGACTCGGTACCATATGAATCAATCTGTTGATAATATAAGTAACCGAATAATATTTAGTCCTATGATTATATTATATATGTATAATGTATAAATAATATACTTGAAATAAATAATAAAATATGTCCACTCTTCAATTATGTGAGCTAATATCATGTTTAAAATATATTTGAATGCAAATTTTATGTTTTATTAAGTCATATTTTGTGGTTGTTTGTTTATGGCCACTATATATGGTCTCTGTTTATGTTTCTAGCCTCTGTGAACCTAGGCAAGGACCTAATATCCATTGCAGTTGTAGTGCACCCATAAGGTAGAGTCTTTACACCCAGTGTTAGGTGATCATGACAGTTGTGGCTGGCAGAGGGGACCTGTAGCTTAACATGGGCTTTTAACAAATGGGGGATGTATAGGGGAGCTGGTGTTTTTCACCCTCCCACGGTTTCATTTTTGGTAGAGATAAAGGGTTCAGTTTGTGAGCAGAAGAACCTTTCACTTGGATCTGATTGGGGGTCAAATTGAAAATCCTCTGAATGAGTCCATCAAGCTCCCCTAAATGATGTGTTTTCATTGTTACTGTTTTCATCTGAATACAAGTGGATACACAGAGCAGCCTGATTTGATTTCACAGGGTGAAATTGCTGGTCAGCCTTTCCTTCAGTTATTCTGATGTCCCTTGTTCTACTTTCTTTTTGCTCACAACTAATCAACTAACTCCATGGAGTAGAATCCTTCTTAAAAGTCTAGTAGTTTTTCAGCTGATCAAGAAATTGCCCATATTGTATGGAAACTGGAGCATGCCATTTGTCCCTGCCCTAAGCCAAATTAATCCAGTCCACACCATTCCAACCTATTTCTGTAAGATGCATCTTACTATTATTCTTCCACCTACATGTACGTCTTTCAAGTGGCTCTTTCCTTTATGTCTCCTCACCAACACCCTGTATGTATTTCTCTTCACCCTCATATATACCAATGTCTTTTCCATCTGGTGAGGATTACAAATCATGCAGGTACTCATTATGTAATTTGCTCCAGTCTCCTGCTGTTTCCTACCTTCCAGGCCCTGCACCCTGTTCTCTAACACCCTTAGCCTATGTTGATCCTTTAATGTGAGAGAACAAATTTCACATCCATGTAAAGCAACAGGCAAAATTATGGTTCAGTATATTTTAATCTGTATGTTATGAGATACAGAACAGGAAGATCAAGGATTCTGAGCCAAATGGTAGCAAGCATTTCCCATTTTTATTCTGCTCTTAATTGCTTCATGCATGCAGTTTTGATTTGTTAATGTTGCTCCCAAATATTTGACCAAATGTTTGAGATTTGTCACATTGACAAAGGATTTATTTAATGATCATCTTTTGATCAACAACCACTGTGAAAAACTGAAAGCTATCTTTATATTGTGTTTTTGGCCTTTATTCTGTTTCTTTTGGCTCCTACATTTTTAAAACAGGGTACAGAAGCAGTGTTGGCTTATCCTCTCCATACACTTTTACTAATTTACATGACTTCAGAGGTTCATTGAATTTGTTTAAGAATCTGGCATTTAACATTCCCAGCTAAGATTCTGTTACATTATATGTGCATGCTTTCCTAACACAGTGTTATTTGTTGTGCCACACTTATGTTGACATTACAAAGTTTTTGTTTCACTATCATTAGTACATTTGTGTTGTTGCATTATGTTAACTTTTCATTGTTTGTCTGTTCTTATTAGTCATGTTCATTGTGATAACAGAGCTCAAGGAATAGTTGCATCATAAGTAACAGTGTAAATTGTGACATTCATCTGATGACATAATTCCATAAGGGCCTTAAACAGGAACATTGTTACCTTCATTCTCAAATGTTTAATGCTTATATTACCTCGGAGTCATGCAGTGTTGAATATAAAGTGTTAACAGGTGGTTTGTAAGACTTAACATAAATTTTTAGTATAATCAATGCTTTATATTGTCATTAATTTTATTAGTAACCGCTTCTGTTTCAGTCTCTTGGTATCAAAGTTAGCAAGAATTGTGTGTTTATTTGCTGAGGGGCTAGTGGTGTTGTGGAGTTGCATGTGGGCAGAACCCAATGCAGTAGATTTCATTACTTAATTTTTTGACAGCCATTGTCACTGAATAAGAGAGTGTAGTGATAATGAGGTTTGAGGTTCTGACAATTGTACCTGTGATGCTTATCATTCTCTGTGTTGACACTGTGTAGTTTGATAAACAGGTATCAGCATTGGTCATCTGGTTTATGACATTGTGTTGTAGTGCAGGAAGTTGGTGCCAAGATTTGGTAGGAACATGTGGGCTCCTTCCCCTCCATCTTTAACCCTAAAATAGTACCAGTAGATTCTTCTGAAATTTCAGTATTCACCTACTGGACTACATTAAGGTTCCAACTGCAGGTGATAACAGTTTCATCACTTCACCAATTTCTGTATAATTTCTTAATTATACTCAGGGAACAGTTAGCTTCTCATTGAAAGTGTGATACTGCTCTCCCGCCACCCTCAAAAAAGAGGAGGGAGGAGGAGGTCCTGTATTTCTTCTGTAAATGTTTCGTGGGCCCTTACTCTGGCAGCTGTTCATTATTTACTTCTCTGTGTTCTTTTCTTTTTATAAACATTGCAATAATTTTTTGAAATGTAATAATTCTTAAGAATTCTAAAAGTACAGATTTAAATAGTTCATTTTGAAAACAGCAATTAAGAACCTCTCAAACATTTTTGCTTGTCTCCAACACAGAATATTGCCAGTTTCCTAAAGGGTAGTTTTCCACTCACTCGCTTGAGAAATCCCATGCATGACTTAAGAGATTTTTTGTACACAGACTTCCTTTCATGTCTTACATGTATTTTAACGTTGTGCTTGTTGCATTGGTGATATGTGCGTGTCTTTTCTCTCTGCTTAAAGTTCTTCTGTCACATTTATCTGGTGAAATGATTGACCTATGTGGCATTTGGTATTAGTAATGATTATATTACCATACTTGGAGCCACAAAAGGAACCCCATCATATAAAAATTCACCATTGTATTGGTACTTGTGTGTATACAATTGAGGACCTGATATAACACATGAATCTTTTAAATATCTTAAGTATGGTATGACAGTTACAATGTAAAACTCAAATGGACTGGAATGACACTAAGATACCTGGCTCATATTTTGGAGTACCTGGTTTCAGTGTTGAACAGGAAACAAGCTAGGCTGACCGAAGTTCTTTATGCTCTTACTCAGTTATTCCAGGTCAGTGTCACGATATTATATTAAAACAGGCCATGGCCATTTCCACATCAGTCCTTTTTGATAAATCTGTTACGTTATATCCTCTCATTACATCTGGTACTAAACCTCTATCTCTCAGAGAATCATTAAGTAACTTTAGGAAAATTGCATATTTGTGACAAGAAAATTCATGAACATAATTTCTTGTTAAATTTGACACTGAGAAATGCTCCATGAACGCATAAATAATGCTATGTTTTAAGGTAGAAGTACACCACAATCTTTATGAAGTATTTGACTGGCTGTGTATTTGAGGGAACATTGTCATTTTCAAATTTTTTTTTCATTCAGATTACTTTTGTTACATTTGCAATAAAGAGTTCTGTATAACGTAGAATGAAAATACATGTGTGAACATTACCTGCTAGTGAATAATTCTGAAATCCTTTTTGTCAAAAAACAAACACAACATTCATTTAAAAGATTCATACCTCTATACACATTATTTCACAAAATGACAGGCATTCTTTTCAGCTTAACAGGGACTGTATGTAGAATTTTATTTTAAGGAATGAATGTGCAAGATTTATAATAAATAATCTGTAGTGTTGACATTAATTTTAGTCCCTTCTGATTCACTTTTAACAAACAAAAGTCACTCCTGTTTTGGAGGTGAATGAATGCAATTAGTAACTGACTGAGTGACTCTGTCATTGTTTGACTCGCTGACTGACTGACTGACCATCTGACTGATGGTTGGAATGACTGAGTGATTGACCGACTGACTTCAGGGAGCAAAGCCCTTTTTAAGGAGGTAATATTTTCTCTTCTTATCAAGAAATTCCTTGCATTTTATGTAACCCAGAAATTTGTTACCATTTTCACAAGACCCCTCCACTTTTCCATATCCTGAGCTAGATTAATACAGTCCATATTGCACCTATCAGTTTCTTTAAAGGTACATTTTAATACACCTTCTTGATCCAAGTTGTTTCTTTCCTTCAAGTTTCCCAAAAAAACACTGTATGCATTTTTATTCTTCACCATGTGTGCTACATGCCCCATCCATCTCATCCTCCTTAATTCTATCAACCAAATAATATGTGGTGAAGAGTACAAATTATGAAGCTCCTCATTATGCAGTCTCCCCCACCCCCATCTTCATGTTAATTACTTTCCTCTTTGCCCCATATATCTTCCTCTATGCCCTATTCTACAAAATCATGGACCTATTTTCTTCCCTGAAAGTGACAAACTTTACTCAACCTGTTATATGCTGCACATCTTTAGATGTGAATCAATATTTTAAAGTTACATTAAGAATCACGTAAAAATGATTTCTATTCAATTCATAAAAAAGTTGAAAAACAGTTCCTAATTGTGATGCATAGTTTGTTCCAAGTCTTCAATATTCAGATAGATGTGATGTATAAATAGTTGTTTGTGAACCAGTTCGTGATGTTTTTTCTTCCAGTGGCTAAAGCACAGCTTTATTCTTAGAGGTTGTTGTATTTTGTGATTTCACTGCCATGTATCACATCTTCATCTGCATGCACCTACTTCAATGTTTAAGAATTGTGTGCTACTGAAATATCCTTGTGCACAGTACTACAAGTAAATCTGAAGCAGTTAACCCTCTGTGTCCTGCTTTCAAAAGCACACTACATGGTCTGACAACTGTATTTATATAATCCTTCGCACCTTCCAACATATCTAACTTTAATGTTCATGCTGTGCATTAACATACCAAATTAAAGTGGGATGGAAAGAATGTTATTAAGTGGTCTAATACTGTCCAGATATAGCAAATTGTCGTTCACTGTACCAAAAAGTTGTGTCTGTATTAAGTACACACTTACATAGTCAGAAAATAAAATTCTAATACATGTCACAAATATGACATTAACATGTCTATTTAAGTTACAAGATTAGTCAAGAATGCAAAAGGACTGCCTGTTAAATATTCAATGCTGAGTATCATTTAATGTCCCAGAAATCAACAGTACCAAGGGAGATGAAGGTCAAGAAATTTGTTATATTATTGCTCTATTAAATTAACTGCGAAACTGACTGAAGTTAATTTTAATCTTTTCCTTTCTTTATACCCTATATAAATTTAAAATAAATAAATTTCATGTGTTTTAATGTCACACTTCCTCAGCAAACAGGAAAAACAAGAATGAAGCTTTCACAGTGATTGAAAATGATAAAAATTCACTGAGGCTACCTGGTGCTTCAGTCAAGAACAGCAATCCAGAATACTGGAGAGTTTCTGTGTGTCTATCATTTGGTGGTCTGGGAGAACTTTATCAGAATATAAGTAAGGTTCGGTGCTACACTGAAGATAGGTTGAGAAATTTAATGTGAACTCATTGCCTGAAAGCAATATTTTATTTTAATTCTTTGATACGTACATATATTAAGATGTTGTCAGCATAGTAGAAGGTGGCTGGCAAATGCTCTCACATTGAAATCTAATCTACACTGCAGCTGACTTATACCCACAATCTACTTACCTTCTCATTTCAGGAATATTTTGTATAAAATAATACCAAGAACTGAATATGCACCAGTGTAATTTTTTAAGACAGTGAACACAAATATTTAAGTTCTTTGACTGACTGTTTTAACCAGAAAGTAGATAAATAAAATAAGTAAATAAAAAAATTATGCCCTACTACAGAGACCAGATAAAAATTCTGTGCTGTTCTGGCAACCCTCTTCTGTTTGACAGACCTGTTTTTATTATACCAACCTGTAGACACTCTCTAGTTCTCTGCTGAAACCTTCTTGTTGTCTGTTTCTGTCAGGTGGTGCACTTGCCCCTGGGCTTGTGATGGGGCCTGCGCTCCCCTTGCTTCTCGTATCTCTGTGTTTTGCGCTTCTGCTCTCATGATGAGAAAAAGAGCAATGCTTACAAGAGAGAGAGAGAGATCGTGCACGTATGAAACTATGGCAACGTGTGAGTGCTCATTTGCTGCTTGCTGAATATATTTGTTTTACTGTAAAGTGCATAGAAGCATTCATGATTCACAATACAGTTAAAATTCAAATTTCTTGAAGCATTTAAATTAAATAATGGCAATGGCTAATTCCTTCACCTGTTTCAGTACCTTTAAGAAGTTTGCCATGAATAATAACCTACAGTCGTGGACTGTCCAACAATTCCCCTGCTGCTATTGTTATTATTGATAAGGCCACAATCTACTTATTCCCATGCACTGAAGACACCAGTTTTTCTTCCCTTCTTTTCTCTTAAGCATTTCTTAAATGTGTTGTATATTGTTTTTACTTGTGTAATAGAAGCATGATTGACCTAAGTGTTATACTGGTAGGTCATGCTTAGGACGGGCTTGCACCCACACTTTTGGTGTTCTGTGTTTTTCTTGCCACTCTAACCCTATAACTCATAATTATTTGCATTTATCAAACCTATGATTTTAAGTGTAAGTCCTAAATATATATTGTCAAAACATAACCTGACAGTGTACAGAGCTCAGTTTTATCATGTTGCTGCTGCTTTCAACAGATTTAGTTTTTTTCTGAAATGTATTTAATTGAAAATATGAAATTGAATCGTATAAATAATATAAATGTATTTTTCATGTGTTAATGTTAATGCTTATGCACATATTGAAGCTTGGAATAGATAAACCCAGAGTTTACTTTAAAATGCTTAGGAAGCAGAATATTAAAAGCTTGGTCTTATTTCATTCTTACCAGAGTTTTTAAGCATGTAATAAATGAAAGTATATGATTGCCAAAAGTTATGTACATCTCTACACATATACCATTTAACTTCCAGGTATAGTGGAGGTCCCAGTTGACCCATTCAAACTTTTAGGTGTTGCGCTATGTGTGGGTGGAGTAATAGTCCTGGGCTTATGTGTGTGGTGTCATCGCAAACATAGGCGCAGGCGGCGACAGTTAGCCCGATTCCGGCATAACACTGTAGGATCTAGCCGACGTCAACTCAGTACTGGTGGTTCCAGCAGAAGGCAACACGTGTGTGATGAGCTGGGTGAACGCTTTGCCAGCATTGACAGCGTCTGATAGTGGAAAGAATTACGAGAAATATTTGAGATAAAATAGAGTAGCAGGAGCTGTGAAAGTGTATGACATAAAATACAACACATTGACTTGTGGCTTCTTGCATGAAATTGAAAAATAAATAGACTGATTTGTTACGTACTAACAGAAGTTTCAAGGAAGGATAAAGGATATGTACTTTGAAAGAAGAGGATTCTTATTAGCACATAATAAACTATCCAAAGCGCAAAGAATGATCCCACCAATGAACAAATCAGTAATATGTGGGTCATAGAGTGGAATTCATGAACTCTATTGTAGAACCTTCTAGAAAGAATCATGTTTATAAAATACTCAAGCTCACACATGAAGGAAATGAACTTGGTAGAGAACTGAATTACATGAAAGACTGTTGGGATTGCAGTTGTGTTTGTTGGAGACAAAGGTTTGTGAGGTTTTCCATAAGAATCCTGTTAAGGTACTAGAATTTGCTAGTACACAGTTAACACAGCTCACATTTCTTGGGGATTGTATGCATCAACTGGCTGTTAAGCATTGGAAGCAATACACATACGTGTAGTTTTATTTAATTTTTTCAATGGCAATGAAATTAATATACTCGAGTAAGATACTGCTGGTTAATGGTGGAAGAGAAACATTTTCCTACAGAGCTTTTATAAAGCTGGATTAGTTAAGACCATAACACAGAGGCCTTTACACCTCAAGGAAGTTCGTTACTTTTTTTCAGTTTAAAGGAATTAAATAAATAGAAATGTTTTGATAAATGAAAACACATTTTATTTGGCACTTTCCAATGCTTGACCATGTAATGTATCAACACCTCAGTAAACATTTTTGAATGCTAGTTTTATTGAGTAGTGTGTGTTTTAAGGGCATGCAAGTGTGTGAACATGTTGTTAAGTGGATCAACAAGAGTGTTTGGATAGTTTTCCAATTGTTGTAAGTTGCCTAGGAAGGGGTGCTTTACTCTAAAACACAAAAAATTATTTTAAAACATGACTCAAGTCTGTTTATCTACATGGATAAGTGTGATGAATTTCAACACTAATGAACTAAAAATATAATACTAATACTACTACTATTACTATTACTACAACTACTAATAATAATATTAATATTAATAATAATAAAAATAATATTAATTAATAATGAAAGGGATTATATATGAACTTCTAGAAGCCAGTTATTTTGACTCCAACCAATCTGTTGGTGCATTATATCATACAAATTGCAGACCATACCTGTACACAGAAAGTCAGAAAGGAAATGCACACTTCCAGTTATTTTCTCCCTTTTTCTAAGCGAGTGCATTACATGAGCGCATCATGTTCTGTTAGTGGTGCTAAGTTCTAAGAAAATCCCCATGCTGGGGCATTGTGAGGACAGAATCAAGTCCTAAGTTGGGCAGGAATTTGCAGTAACTTTAGCCGAAACTAGAAATGTAAATATTTATGAAAAGCACAAGTGACTGATTTGGTGTGAGCTTGCAACTGCATATGCATCCACAGGTGTATCAAATGTATGCAGTCGTATGCAGTTGGAAGACAGTGCAGATGTGTTGTGTGGCTGCAAGTATGAATCCTGCACAGATACGTAATGTTTGGCTGGGTGTATGGGAATGTCACTGTAACCCTGAAGTATGTATGATATTTATGCACATAAGTTATCAAATTACCACAGTAGAGACCGTTTAATAGTTTTGATGATGTACAATTTTGTGCAGGTTTGTTAGTTACATTGTTAATTTTAATACACCTAACGAAGTTGAGCAACACTACTGTAGAAAGCAATCAGGATGAGTACTGTGGAGCAGCATCAATTGAACCTGCATAGTATCACACTACTTGACAAAGTATCTATTGCTACCAGAGAATGTTTTTTAAACAGGTCACCGGTGGCAGTGTGATCCTACATCCTTCCCATCACCTTTGGTAATGATGTTACAAATTGGTTTAAATTCTTTGGCATACACATTGTAAGTTCCCATAGTAGTCCCTCATAAAGTGTTGAAACATGCTGAATAATAGTACCACATTCATGAATTAGTGATTAAAATTTTCAGGTATAATAGCATGCCTTTTAGAGGCATTTTTGATACAGTTCTTTACAACCATAACCATATTGATCAAACAGAATCAGCAGCATTTGCAATGTGCTTTGCATGTGGTAATGCCACCGGTGTGCCATAGTTGAAGAGTTTGGTAATGGCTAAGCCACAGGAGAATTTATTTTTTAATAGTTGATAGTCTAAGAATGTGGTTGGAACAACTAACTATTGTCTCTCCATGGGCTCTTATTTTATAGCTGTTTAGTTGAGAGTTTCTGGAGAAGGTTATTCCCGAAGGTTTCTTTATGCATGAATGCTTAGTGCATTCACAGGTAAAACAGTCATGGTGAATGATTTTTGTTTTGTAACAAGGAAATGTCAGGTCAAGAACTTTGGGAGGTTTGGAAAAGTTAAACAGTTGAATATGTAAATGACGTGCAGTCTGCAGATCACAACATAAATTTATTTATGATACAATGCATAATTCCAACATCATTTTTGTACATCTTATTTTGTAATATTAATATATCCTTTCTCATTTCTTTCCTTAAGCAAAAATGCTGGTAGATAATAAAAGCACATATGTTAAAAATGTACTGTTTAAATACTTCAATGCACATTTACAACATAAGCATGTGATGGCATATTCCGTATGTGTTATCATATGGAATAGGCCATCACATGTCTGTATTGTGAATTTATATGGCAGCATTAAAATAGTGCCAAAAATAAACATAAAATCCAGCTGTAATATATTTGCAATTTTATCAACCACAGTACGTAGTTTGAGAATATATTTAAGTACTCTTCATGGGAAAGATTTCATTCTTTCTTGAAATATGTATGTAATGTGTTTATGTTTCCTTATAATAGATGGTGCCTTATGGTGCACATACAAGAAGATACGTGAACTCGTGTGCTGCAGAGTAATTCTGCCATTATTTATATATTCAACTGCACTTCCCCCAAAATAAAATAATTACAATTATGATGTAAGAAATTAAAAATGTAGGTAGCCAAACATTAACAACCATGGTGTGTTGTCTTGTATGTGTCTTGTAGAGCAGCCAAAACAAGAAAAACAGAAAAACAAGCCTGTAATTTGTTTTGTATGTTGTATTTATTGGATTAAAAAATGCCAGAACTAAACCCTATACACTAAAAACGAATGTTACTCTTCGTGAATCCAGTGGTATAGGTCATGTAGCAGGTGAAGTTCATTTCAAGTGGAGTTGATACTGTGACTTACAGACCTACATGTTCTTTCCACTCATTGATTTGGCAGGTAGCTGGATGGCTGCTCTAATATTGTGTTTAGAACCTCTCTGTCCAAAATGGAAGTAGCTCTTAGTCTTTAATGTTATTAAATATGTATAAATATGACATGCTGTCTACAAACTGATTATGTTTAATTGTGTATGTTAATTTTTTCTGTTAAGTGAGCACATGGTCATATGTGAATGTGTTGATGTCTGCTACCTGCCTAGAAGTAAATTCTCTGGGGGCAAAAGAATTAAAAAGCAGTATCAACTTTACTTTAGCTAGAGCACAATCACTGTTGTCAACAGCACTTATGAGAACTTTAGCAGTCAGACCTCTTTGTTCCTTATGAACCATATACTGAGGAATTCTTTTCAGTTTGCTTTAAACTCTCCTCTCACTTTCAATTCCATGGCACTTTCCAGTCCACACAGCTCTGTTCCTTTGTAGCACATTGATACCCCTGATTGTTACATAAATAAATCTGTAATAACCGAATAATTGTAATAATAAGGGCAAGACGGGTCGCTCAAAAAACAATGTAATATAGTAATTATTATATCAAATGCTCACAGCGACTGTAAATGAGTAAAGTGTCATTAATTTATCACATTATGCCAGATTTTATTTATAATTAAGTTAATTCTTATGTGAGACACGATTCAATCAGTGCTACATCATCATCACCACCACCACCATCACTGTAGTAGTCATCTTCATAGTAGTAGCCATCATCATCATCTTTGTTTATTATTTCATTTCTTTCTTTTCAGCGGCTGGAGTTTACAGTTTGGTGCAAGATGCCGCATTGCTTCATAAAAATCTTAGAAGCATACAGGATCATAATACGAAACAGTTAAGGACAGGATCACATCTATGTTTTAGAGAAAATTTAGTGTGATTTATAAAAGAACTTCTGATTAAAATCACTGCCAGATGACCACCAAATAAAGGGAAAGTTGTCTGTATGCTTAATTGGACAGCATATCATGAAGGTAAATGGGGAAGTGGAGTTAGGTTCCACACATTCTTAACCATGGTGCAATATGAGAATGAGTGGTCAGCTTAAACCCCCAGGATAGAGCTTTCAGTACCAAATCATGAGGAAGCTGGGTGGGCCCCAAAACCAGTCTGGATGCTATGAAGATACAAAAAATTTCTAGGCTTGCTCAGAATCACACTGTAATTTGTTGGTCATCTAGTCTTTAGCCCAGTCACTATAAGGACCACACTACACATAATAAGCGTGAATACTAAAATATGGTGGTGAGAGTATCTTCAAATTTTGAAGACAACTCATTATGACTGGTTTCTCTGGTTTAAATGGTCTTTTACTAACTCACTGTTTAGTAATACCTTGTGCTATGAGTAAGACTGTCTGGAGTGAATTTTATTTTTCCCCTCAAATGTTTATAATTTCATTAAACAATAAAATTTGTTTTACAACACATTTAACTTAACATGATTAATATATTACCTGACAATTTCAGGTTACTACAAGTGGAAAACAATCTTTAAAGCTCCATAACTAGTGCCAGTAGACCAATGTGGATAGATGACAGGGTTTTTTATTTCACAACTGTGAAATTCAAAGCATATCACATCGTAAATTTGTTTCTCTTAATAACCAGTGATAGCAGCAGTATATGATGGTTAACTTAAAATCAAGTAAATGTTAAGTGTGTGTGCATAGGAGCGTAAGTTAGCATTAACATTCCTACTATGTCCAGTACACTCGTCTTGACACACACACACACACACATGCGCGTGCACACACACACACACACACACACATATATACACATGTGTGTGTGTGTGTGTGTGTGTGTGTGTAGGCTTATGGGAGGGTTTAAATCATTTACAAACTTTGAAATGTAACTGCAACTGTGTCATCATTTTAATGAAGTGTACAATTACTGGTTTACATTGAGGATGCCCTTGTACTCAAAAAAGTACTTCTGATGTTATATCATCTTAGTTGTCTTCTTAATTTTGTACAATGTTTCATGATTTTCCAACTTCTCATTCTGCTGGAATAGCAAAATAAGTAATTGCCACATAATCATGTCTTTGTGCCAGATGTTTGTGTTTCACAGAATGAATTGTCCTAACATTTATAATCACAGTCATGTATTGGGTACTGACTTATAAAGTTCATATGAAAGAATTGTTTTTATTCATGTTAAAGTGCAGGTACGGAAGATATATCTTAAATGCTCTGAGATGATTATGATGATGGTGATGATGATGATGACATTGATGATTATGATGATAAAAATAAAATTTAAATTTAAAATAAAAAAGTCTATATTTAAAATTAACTCTACAAACTTGATCTCACAAATGTACTAGTACTATTTAGGAATTAATATACAGACTAAACAAATAGAAGAACAAAAATACATAAAAGAAAAGTCCTGTTAATTGCCTGGTACTTTTACTAACCTTAAACTTTAACATTCATTTACCTTACACTATTAAATTCCTGGATTGCACAGCACATTTAATATCTCCAATACAGATTAATTCTTTAACTTCCATGTACACCAAAGTAATGTTAGAACTGCAGCCGTCAACCCATCATGGACCTTTGTATGGGCTGTAACTTAAAGATAAATGCTAATGTTCCAACAGGTCTTTAATAACCAACTAAAATACAGAATGTTCATTGGAAATACTTTTAAAATATGGTTTGTCATTTATATAACATACTTGTCCTCATTGAAGTATAAAATATTCTAACATAATGACATAATTAATATAAAAAATCTGTTCAGCAAAACCAACTGTTGAAAAATATATAATCACATGAAACTAAGGCTGTATAAAACATAAATACTTTTCTAAAATTGCGATGAAATTATCTGAAGATCCATTTAAGTTCCAACTTTTATATGTTATATTTTACATGCATATGACTGGGTATATCTGGTTAAGGTTAGGTACCAATGGCTGGCTCTTGCAAACAGTTAAACATCAAGATTAAAAAAAAATAGGGAAACTCATGACTGACAGGGCAGCTGTCAGCTTCTGAATGAGGACATTGCTCTTTACAGAGAATTAATTCATATACAAGATTTTTTTAATTGGTCACACCACCCCCAAAATATTTATATCTTTGGCTTTCAACAGGTTCTTTTCCATTACTTTAATTTTAACCACTGTATTTATTGATTATACAGCTGATCACCACCATAGATGTAAACCGTTCCTAGTCATAGGAAGCTGAAAATATAGGTGGCGTATTAACAGTGCAGGTATTGCACTTCACAGGGACACAAATTACACTTCTTGTATGTTACTTAATTTTTTTCACATCAAAATGCGTTGCAAGTGAAAATTACAAACATTCATGAGATCTATAGTTTACATTACCAGTTTTGTGTTTGATTACTTACTTAAAATGTTATGAAGTTCTATGTGAGTTTCATCTAAAGTCAATATTATATTGAACTGGTATGGGCCGCTATTTCTGAAGTAGATCAAATATACCATACTTTATTGAAATTTGTTGAATAGTTTCAAAGAGTAAACTTGCTGACAGACCGACAAACATAACCTAATATTAGCTAATTCTTACGTGATACATGAAACATGTTAAGAGAATACTATTAATCTAGGTATGTCACGAATGTACTACACAACTTACGATTCTGACTGTGAAACACCTTATAAGACAGCCCTTCATCAGTACAGTTTTTGAGACTTTACCTCCAATGTTCTGATTTTCATTCATATTTGTTAAAAGTGAAAGTGAAGGTAAGGTGTCCCTGTACAGGCTATGAAGGTATATGGGGGAGGGGGGGGGGAGCTTGGAGGTATTCTTAACCTCAGCATAAGATGGAGGCAAGTGATCAGTTTCAAGTCCTGACCACTTTACTCATGGGGTAAAAGCTTCCAGTACACACTGATTGGGAGGCTTGGTTGCCTTTGAATTGTCATGGATACTTTGGAGGAGGTAAAACTCGTCCTCCTGCTGGGAATGGAACAAAAAATTCCTCAGTCATCTAACCCATAGACTAGTCAGTAATGTAAGCTAGTTGAGTGACGAAATTGCCTATATGACCCTGTCTACCACATTCTGTATTGTTAGGATTGTATAGAGATAATGTTCCTTTTTCTTAGAACTCCATTAATAAGCTTCGTACTGCAGTTCATCCTTCTATCTGTTTGTTCCCAAATTACAGATACATGTACATCGTGCCTTGTGAAATCATTTCTACTTCAAAACTTTAAGTTTCTTGCAGTAAATAATACTATCTTAGTGAATATGCAAACCTGTGAGGTGATAACAACAGTAACATCTTTCAGTACAGAGTCTTATGCTTTGTATGATAACAGATATTGGAGGAATATGCATCCTTTCTTTTGCCACTTTTTCAGGAAAATTGAAAATAACAGCAATGTGACAAGACAGGACAGAAGCAAAGCATCTTTGCTTCTCTGTCCTCTATTAGTAATGTGGAAGCATTTCAAATATTCCTTGGGTGCTGTAAAAGTAATTACAGAATGGTATATTATGACTATGTAATCAGATAACTTACATTTCGTGTGTAGGCCTACTCCTATTACTCAATGCAAACCATTGAAAAATGTGGGCTTCTCATTAATTCTTGAATTGTTAAAGATGCTACAGTAAATGTTGAGGTGGCGGAGTGTCAAATGAGTCGTAGAAATCCTGAGAGAGCGATTTAAGCATCAATAAATCAATCAATCAATTTATTTTCATCCCATTAATCATTATAAATGATGTTGGATACGTCATTGTAGTTATCATATTATAATCGAATATACATTATTAGTGCTACCTAGTTGGTACATTATTGTATTCGGAATATTACAGTAGCATCAATCTTGCATTGTTTGGGTGCAGGTTACAATCTTATAGTTACATGATTGTTGCATGTCAGGATATAGCCTTGTTTGGTTCTTTGGGGTTAAGTGTGGGTCCCCGTTTTTACGGTTGTCCGTTGGATCTAGTCCCTTCCAATTTGGATGTCGCTTTTCATTTGTTGTTACCTTTTCTCCCGCTCATGGATTACTTTGCCTTTACTGACGCCTTGAGATGGTCAACCAGTAGGTTGTAGGGACTTACAAGGCCATGTATTCGTCTACCGAATAGAAGACATGTTGCCTCAGGAATGTCTGAAGTCTTCTTTTAAATTCTTGAGGTTTACCTATTTTCTTTAATTCGTTTGTTAGTTTGTTGAACAGTTTTATACCCACGTTTTCATAGTTATTTTTCAATAGAGTAGTCCTGCAGTACTGTGTGTGGAAGTCCGATTTTTGTCGCGTGCTGTGGTCATGTATTTCTTCGTTTTGTTTCATCTGTCCCCAATTTATTCTTGCCTTGCACACAA
>Ga0131853_10008120_pt1 | contig 19097 bp, 10 predicted proteins | sample TergutLab28metaG_FD_92764 | JGI IMG/M metagenome (GOLD analysis project Ga0131853, IMG submission 92764) | Labiotermes labralis P1 segment gut microbial communities from Petit-Saut dam, French Guiana - Lab288 P1 (version 2) (version 2) | ecosystem: Host-associated > Arthropoda: Insects >...
AACTAACTAACTAACTAACTAACCATCTTACAAATTAACTAATTAAGCAAGCAACCAACCAATTAGCCCACCAACTAACTAACTAATTAACCATCCAACCAAGCAACCAACTAACCAATAAACTAACCAACTAACTAACTAACTAGGTATCTAGGTAATCAACCGATCTACTAAATAACTCCTAGAGTCAGAGTCTTTCATGAGACGCTATGATGTTTTTGGTCGAGAAATTCCCGCATTGTATGGAACTCGAAGCTTCTTTGCGGCTTCATTTGTCCCTGTGTCGGGCAAGACGAATTACTTCCCTTCCTCCTTCCCAAATAGCCGTCCTGAGAACTCAGTCCGTAGTATGATTTTTATTCCGTACTAAGAATATGTACAAATATAATTTTAAAATCATGCTGTGATTCTGATTGTCCTAATTATAGATGTATTGAATCCACTTCAGTAAGTGTGTGCTCCCTGTCAACTTAGTTTTTTAGGCGCGTTCACAAAATTGCGAAAAGCGACTGTTAGCTTCCTCATGTCTGTCGTTTGTGCGTCCGCCCGCATGCGAACAACTTGGTTCCCACTAGACGGAATTTCATGCAAATTTGATGTTTGAGCATTTTTCGAAAATCTGTTGAGAAAATTCACGTTCCTTTAAAATAGGACAAGAATAACGGGTACTTTATATGAAGACGTATTTATATCTCGATAGTCTTCTTAGAGGGAGAAATATTTCACACAGATGTAGATAAAATCGGATTAAACGTTTGGTAATCAATAAACTTTGTTACGAAATTCGTACCGTTTATGAGGTAATGTGGAAAAGTATGGCAGAATCAGACAGGTCACAGATGATAATACAACACGGCGCATGCGCCTTTCATGCTGCGTACCTAAGGCTGCAAACATATAGTCAGAATACATAATACTTATTGCTTTTTCGCTGAAATAACGGTGATGCTAACGCCCATAGATATTACTTCGTATGTAAATTGTCTGTCTTGTTACGCATTACTGAGGATTTTGGTTGCTACAGGATTTAATTACACTGAAACTGTACAGGTTACATAAAAAGATAAAAGGTTTCCCGTTACAGGCCCGGTGTGACCCAGAGGGTGGGTAGAGGTATAGCTCTACTCTTCCATGACCGCGGCACTAGAAGTGGGTGAGTGGTCAGCAGCATGGCCCGGCCGCACTTTACCCTCGGGAAAGACCCGGTACCCATTTTACAGGAGGCTGGGTGGACCCCAGGGCCGGTCTGGACGGGCGGGAAGCCTCTTCCCCACCGGGATTCGATCCCGGACAGTCCAGCCCGTAGTCAGTCGCTATACCGACTGGGCTACCCGGCCCACGTACAGGTTAAAGAGTTCGACTCAGTATTTCATGCCAACTTTCGACCTTATATACAAGTGTATATAGATTTATTAATGTTTGTGGGTGTCTGTAGGTGAAAAGTCTTGAGATCTCTACTTATTTCTACAAGAAAGCCTTGAATTCTATCGGAGCAGACGCGTGTGTACCGTTGCTTCATTCGTCTGCACATGACACGCGACATTCATACTGATGGTTTTGCGATTCGATGAAGCACATGGAATTATTGCGATTTTTTTACATAAAATGTAATTGGTATCCGAAATTTCCTTCATTGGACACACTAAATCGCGAATAATTATGAAATTACTCAAAACACCGGGATACAACTTCGAGAAGGACTGTCTGTCTGTTCGAATATATAAAATTTTATAATAATGTTTTTAACTTTAACTAACGGCTTTTACGTTGCGGATTGTGTGAAATATGACATAAAATTTTTACAATAACTTTTTGTTATTTATTAGCCTACGAGTACATAGAAGTGAAGATAATATAAAATACTGTGACTGTACTAATATCACGTAAAAAGGTAACTCTGTCCCATTACAGGGCCGAGGTGCCCAGAGAGTTCCAGGAAATTAAGGTTCCCAGATTACGTGACAATGGCCCAGAATGGTGGTAAGGTCAGCCTTACGCACCGGCCGTTTTTACCCCAGAAAATGTTCCTGATACACATTTCTGTTAGAGGCTGAGTCGACCCCAGGGCCACAGTGCGTTCGGAAGGATTATGTCAGTGAAAAATTTCAATGACACCATCTGGAATCGAACCAGCGACCTTCCGATTTGTAGCGCAGCACCTTAACCACTGTGCTACCGCAGTCCCCGTACTAATATCATGTTATAGGTAAATATCACCTCAGATTTTAACGTACTCCTAATAGCCATGATGTGTGATAGATTTGGCGTCTCAAGACTGTCCACCTACAGACTTTCGAATAATGAATTCCTCTCTGTGTATTCGTACATAAAGCCCGATGACGGCCTGACGTGTTAAGCAGAAAGGTTTAGCCCGTGCACTTTTGTTGTAAGTAACAAATGTTGCGTCAACTGAAATACCACGCACAAGATTACATCCGGATCTCTCTTCGTAAGAATATGATTGAAAGAATGCAAACCACGTTTTATATCGTATGGTGTTCAGAGTACGGGAGGAATACGCCAAGCTTAAGTGATATGCCTGTGTTATGGCAATCGAATTCTGGCAAGCATATAAGATAGCCATAACGAAAATGCGCAGTTTACTAGGCGGTACGCCTGTTTATATCGCAACATTCCATAGCGAGAATGTTGGGCAGAACTTAACAGCAGTGCAAGTTTACATCTGTTAGTGTCACAGACCCCCAGGTTAAGATGTTTTGATGGAACTAAATTAAACTGGACAGGTGCAACTTTGGCACAAAGGAGGTGCGACAGAGCTGAGCAATGTGCAGTGACTTTGCAGAGAGAGGGTTTGACGTAACTAAACACGAATGGAAATGTTCCCTCCCTACCTAGTATTTATTACTAATATAGTATTTGGGTTTGACGTTCAAATTTGACGTTCATAGGGCCGTGTATCATAATATTATTTCTATAGTAAAACCAATTAAATGCACCAATGTATCAAATTTATTTTATTTTGGAATGACACTCTACATGTTTCGGACGGTCTTGCCGTCCATCATCAGGAGTTCAAGACTGTGCCTACAGCAACAGGCATTTGTCAAACAGATACTGCTGTCTGCTTAGTATTGATAGCATCTAGCATCTAGTTGGTTGTACTATGGAAATAATAGTATTTGGGATTAGTTTCTAAAAGTAGTTGTTTTTTTTTCAGTGGTTTAATTTTATTAATATTATATCGCAGAACGAACGCGCCTGTTTTATCGTGCTGAGAACATCAAGAACTGCAATGTTAGAACCACACAGTGTTTGGATACTTTAAATCGCCCAGTGTTTAAAAGTACCGATTTAGAAGAAACGATTCGGAAAATTGATAAAAATAAATGCGGAAGTGTAGAATATTGGGAATGCGTTTAGTCAGTTTAGCCTATTACTTAGAGCTATTCAGAATCTCATCACAGAAATGTGACATTAAAAACTTCTGCAGTTTGCCTATCTATTTGATTTACGTGTTTCACCTTTTTATCTCAATACACTGCGATTTACTCCTAAACATGATTGTAACCAGTTTGATTGTGTAACAGACACAGTTTATTTGGTGTCAGGAAGGAAACTGATTTTTACATACTGAGTAGACGAAATTCCTTCGCCAAAGTGTTAAAGTGTTCATGAACGTTCCCTTTTGTTTTTCTTGTGCATGAAACAAGACCTTCGACGAGGAACTTAATGACATTTACTTGCGGTATACATCCAGAATTTCAGACATTAGAAGTTAACTTGCTCGTCTACAGTATACTCCATAGCTCTGAAGGATCAGAACTTACACTTTTCAAATCCTACATTATGTGCACAGTCTCAGTCCAACAAGAATAACATTGTTAAAATAAAAGGATTTATGCAAAAACAAATGGTGCCTAATATTCTCCAGATGCTTAAATGCAGTTTAATGGTCTGTCCTGATTCTGTGCTTAATTTTTTCTTTGTAAATATATCACATATAACCTCGTAAATTCGCACCGTGCTCGCTGTTATACTGGAAGTTTCATAATGTTCTCCGTGATTACAAACATTTATAACAAGAAAACTAAATGACTTACCTCAATGGAATTGTTCACAGCCACAGGAAAAAAGAAAACTTTTTTTTTGACAACTAGAGATGTTCGATGTGTGCACCACGGGTGACACGGCACACATCGATCCGATATTCAAGTTCTTGCCACACGCGCGTCAACATGGATGCATCGATATTCTTCACTGCTGCAATGATCGGTGGCTTTAGGTCAGCGAGGTCTTGTAGGCGGGTACTTTTGCGTAATTTGCACGAAATGCACGTTGCACAGTAACCACAGACTTACTCGTGTGATATTCCAACATACAAAACGACTTCTCTCCCGGAGCGACCATTTTCTCACTACATACACTCGCATCGCCTAGCGGCAGAAATGTGAACTACGATTAAAAAAACTTACTGGGGAAAATTTTTTTGAGTTCCTTCTATCTGTAGAGGTTTCGTAAATACCTGTCCTACGGTTTTCCTGTAATAAATTTTTGTAATCCCATAGTACATTATGAAATGCCCTGTATAAGAAATACTCGTATTTTATGAAGAATTTGTGGTTACAGAATTTCAAGTGATGAATTTTCAGTGGTCATTTATTTATCGCCATATTACTGAATGTCATCTGTAGATGGTAAATGACAGCCTTCTTCTACGTTCTCCAGAAGTGCCCGTTCAAAGACGTTGCTTGTCTTTCTATGACTGTCTGTACGAAGTGATGTAAATTCAATCTACGGTATCTGGGAACAGGTGCATGAACATGATGTTATCACCGTTTTCCTCTATAAGGTAAAGAAAATAAGCCGAAAAGAAAGTGAATTGAAATTAATACTAGTGTATTGGATGACTGAGAGAAGACACAAAGAAGAAGACAACATTTGTGGTGGGGTGGAGTAGGGGGGAAATTCCTGTCCTTTGCCAGAATGTCCTGTGACGGGGATATGGGCCTATTCACTATGTCTCTATCAAATAGCTGTTGTAGTCACCACACACAGCTCACGTATCAAGTTATTTCACTTTGCATTAACTGCCTCTAGCATTATTGTTAGAAGGCATTACGCGCTGTCCCCACCATTTGGATAGCCGTGACACGTTTCAGACGGCTTCTTACTGCTAGACCCGGCGTCAGTCGCAGGTGAGGCTGCAGTCCCGCTTATCCGGTAATCTCTGTTCCACCAATGCTGATTAAAATAATGGCAACATGTGAGGTGTGCGATGCATCAAATGAACCAGCAGTATGGTGTCGCATCTCTGATTTGGCGCCTGTCTGCAACCAAGAGTAATGAAACTTCAATTTTAACTTAGTTTTTCACACGATAGTGTTTTAGATTTGGACATAGGTTTTTGAATTGATACCGACGTTTCAGAGAGAAATACTGCCTCCTTATTCAGAATCATACAATCTAAATTTGCAAGGTAGATAGTGGATTGTTGTCGCTCATATGGAGAACAAGACAAAATTTTGAAAATCTTGGACGGCCCTTAATGAATGTATACGAACATTTGTACACTTATGAATATGGGAAACAGGGACATATTGATGTTCGGACGGAATAAAATTTGTTGTGATATTCTCTTATACGTACTGATAAACCACCGTAACAAATATTACCGACGAACCTCGCACTCTAGCTAGATACATATGAGAGCGAATACAAGAGTCCAACAGTATTTGTCGTCAGTCAACATACAGCCAATGCGCAGTCCTGCCATCTAAGATGTTCCGGTTGTAATAAATGCATAAACCTCTTAATAAAGGTATGGGTAAAATTCACCCTAGAACAGGCCACGAAGGTCCAGAGGGGGAGTAGAAATATAGCTTTACTCTTTCTTTAACGTAGGCACTAGGTGGAGTGGGTGGTCAACACCACGCCCCGGCCGCCTTACCACCGGTAAAGACACGTTATCTATTGTATAGGAGGCTGGGTGGGCCCAAGGGCCGGTCTGGACGGGTGCGGGAAATCTTACCCCCAACGGGATTCGATCCCCGGACCGTCCAGCCCGTAGCGAGTCGCTATACCGACTGCGCTGTCCCGGCCCCCAAACTTCTTAGTAAAAGGTAAAGGTAAAGTGTTCCCGTTACAGGCCCGGTGTGGCTCAGAGGGTGGGTAGAGGTATAGCTCTACTCTTCCATGACCGCGGCACTAGAAGGGGTTGAGTGGTCAGCAGCACGCCTCGGCCGCATTTTACCCTCGGGAAAGACCCGGTACCCATTTTACAGGAGGTTGGGTGGGCCCCAGGGCCGGTCTGCACGGGCGGAAAATCTCGTCCCCAACGGGATTCGATCCCGGATCGTCCAGCCAGTAGTCAGTCGCTATACCGACTGAGCTACCCGGTCCACACAAACCTCTTAGTGGTGAATATAAGTTATAACAACACCTCAAACTTGAGAGGAACATTGAAGGTGTTAACTACGATGACATCTTGTTGGGATCACAAATACACCAACATAGACAGCAACTTGCCATAAATTACAAGCGACAGCGCATCAGTAGAGATTAAAGTGGAAGTGTGTACATTAACAGCGGTAATATCATGTTCAGATAGTAAGTACAACATCAACTGGACAGCAATTTGCATAACTAAAAAAAATTAATCTGCCCAACAGATTTTAATAAAAATCTCCAACCTCAAATTTCACGTCAATACGTCCAGCCGGATCCGGGACGATACTTGCGGACAGTGACTGCTGGACAGACATGACGAAGCTAAAAGGCACTTATAATGACTTTGCGAACACGCCTAAAGCAAGGCGAAATTGCATCAATGAGGGTTATTATTTTGTAAACAGATTGTGATAAAGCCACAGTTGTGCTCATGCACGCACACCAGCACTGACACTGTACGAACAAAAATGCATGAAGTAAACGGAAAATAAATATATTATATTAGGGAGACATTAACTTCCTAAAATCTTCAGTTATTGACTTTATACTTACCACAAAATAATTCGAATTTAATCATTAATACTGTTAATATTGACAGGTAAAAGCAGTCCCATTACAGGCCTGGACAGGCCCAGAGGGTTCCAGGAAGTTAAGGTTCCCAGATTATGTGACAACAGCACAGGATGGTGGTAGGTTGTCAGCCTTACGCACCGGCCGCCTTTACCCCCAGGAAATACTCCTGGTACTCATTTATGTTAGAGGCTGAGTCGACCCCAGCGTCATAGTGCGATCGGAAGGATTTTATATAAATAAAAAAAATCCACTGACACCAGCTGGGATCGAACCAGCGAATTTTCGATTTGTAGCACAGCACCTTAATAACATTGGGAGGAAATCTTGTAATAATTACACGGCGCCATTTATGATGGTACTACAGAGCCCAAACGTGTATGTCGCAATATGTGGCACTTGAGATAAAAGGCTTAAGGTGGTTTTTTGTTTCTGCTGTATGTGATTGATGTGAATTATCACGAAATGTTGCAATACAAGATTTAGGATAAGTGTTTAGAGTTTAGGTTGACGTTCTGCTCTCTGGACCTCAGCAGAAAGGAAAGGGAGCTAAGTACTTCTTACTGTCTTGAAAATACGGGCTATGGAGGTAGATCTGTTGTGATGTTACCTTGCCGTAGGGTAACGGTACTGGTTTTCAGGCCGTTACCGAAAATAAAACGAAGGCGTTATGTACACAACACAAAGCCTCAAAACCTAATCACATTGTTGTCCTTTGGTGTTGTCGCATAGTCGCGAAAGGGGCCTATTAGCTTCACGTCTTTTCGTCTATCTGCCTCTGCATCTGTCCTCATGTATCAGTGCGGCTCCTATTGGACGGATTTGTGTGAAATTTGGTATTGGTAACTTCTGTGAAGATCTGTCAAGAAAATGCAACTTTGGTTAAAAAACGGACAAAACTCTTGGGCACTTTACATGAAGACCGAAGTTTATTTCACTTTTGCCGGCGACATAAATTCGCCACGAAGACACTTTTGTGTAACTATTGTTTATTTTTTGTTTTGTTGACAGGGACATTAGCTCAACAATACACAGGGAGCGGGTTGTTGCTTTTCCACTGCAACAATGGTTACTCGAAAGCGCCACAATTGTTACATTATACATACATTGCTTATTATATTGAGTTCTTTTGAACACGCTTTAGTAAAACTTACGTACCTTCAAGTGCTCATCAACCCAAAATTCGAAGACTGCACTCTATGTGATGCTCTTACACTCCACACCTCATCGCTAAATAGGTAATTCGGCAGCGATTATATTTTGTTTTTATTGCGGTCAGCGAATTTATAAGTAACATATTTGAGAGGTGTTTAATGAAATGATGCCTGCACAGAATTTGTTTGCCATAGACCTAATACTGATGTTAAGACAAAGTGAGAGAAAAGTGATCTTACTGATGTGAAATGAATCAAATAGCTTTTTAATTAGTTGCGGGGTTCCTGTTAGAACGTTTCGGGTTCATTTTCCAATGGTAGTGTAAAAATGAAACGGAATTCTAGGTGAATGTAACAGGCGAACTGGTACATTTTATAGAAAAGAAACAAATAATTATTTAAAATGCGTTGCTAATTAGTTGAAGCTAGAAATTCCTCGCTTTTAATGAATCGAGATGCTCAATATCATGTTCAAGACGACACGCCATTGGAATTAATCTTTCTCTAGCTTCGTCACATTCTCACTTTTTATTCTGTATCGATGTTTCACCGATAATATATTTCAGTATTATCCTTCCATCTGCGTTTGCGCATTCCAATTGCCTTTTGTCCTTGGCTTTTTCCGGTTATCCTTCCCAATCTAAATTTCCTTTTGTGGCTGTCTGCCTCATCCACCTAATCCTTCACTTAAACACATTTTTAATAATTACTGAAAAGTTTAAAATATTTGAGCCTTTATTACGTCATTTTTAAATCTTCCACTTACTTCGTATTTGTTAGGTCTCGATATTGTGTTCCATACTTTTTATCTAGGGCCTTTTAATCTAAGAGTTTTGTATATGGAGAAGGAAGACCAGGTTTCACAAACCTGTCTGAAAGAGGTAATGGGGAGATCAAGAGAAACATGTAGTCCTCGAATCAGAATACATAAAAGCTTGCTGGATTACCAAGCTTTTTTTATCATCTTGTATAACTGACCTGTGGAACGCATAATTCCGTGAACGTACGCAGATAACGAAGTCGTATTTGTCTGGTGGACTTAAAGAGCTCAGTGTCTGATTACAGCGCATCACTAGTAAACACTGAATAACCCCTTTTTCCAACGAAAAGTGACAGAACAAGACCCTGAAAGAAATTGTAATGCCATTGTAACTGAGATGAAGTACACAAGTCGTGTACAGAATTTCAAGGGAGAAATCACTTGGACGGTGGTAACCTTGAATAAAACTGAGAAAGATGTGGGGGATGGTTCTGTGTTAAGTCGAATCTTTTGGAAAGAGGTTTCCAGAACGTGGGGAGATGTAATTGGTTTGACATTCTGTCAGACAGTAACCTTTGGTATTTGCGGAGCTGAACCTTCTGAATAATACCACCAACATTCACAAGGACTTTTTCCATTGTCACAAATTTTCAAAACAAGCACTTCGTTTCGGAAGCTGCTTCCGTCCTCAGGTGACACCACTCAGGACGGAAGCAGGTACAGTAGCACCAGAAACGCAATGTTTATTTTGAATATTTGTGACAATGGAAGACGTCCTTGTGAATGTAGGTGATATTACTCATGCAAAACCGTTGTCAAATTGTCTATGTTGCAGTCGAACTTCTCGGGTCTAACAATCGAATGCATAGGTATTTCGTTGCTTATCCTATTTGTTGCCTGATTAAATTCCAGTATGATGAATACCACTTAAAATCATCACCTCCTTAATTCCCGCAGCGGACTATTAAAATGCTAGACACTAACGGAATAATAAACTATACATTTGTGGATCTGCGCCTAGCACAGATTGCACATATTTCTGCTGTCAGGTTCCAAATTTACGTGGACATTTCCTGACCAATAAGGAGTAAAGTCAGACGTACTTGTTGGTTCACTACCACCTGGTGGGCGTGGTGAGATGTCAAGGTAATATGGGGAGAACAAATTTTTTAAGTGTGTTATTTAACGACGCCGTCAACAATTGAGATCATACAGCGTCGGTGATAGATGAAAGAATGAGCATGGAGAAGGGTGGAGTGAAACTAACAGGTCAAATTTGAAGTATTCAGAGAGAAACATGTACCATTGCCGCTTTGTCCACCACCAATACCACACGGACTCGCCTAGATTTGAACCCGGACCTTCTAGACGGCATGTTATTCCAAACTGCCCGACGTCACATGCCAGAATATAATAATCATCGTACAACATGTGCTCTCCTAGCCATATTTCTGTGACTAATCTTACTAACAGTATCGGAATTAAGAAACATATTTTATAAAATAATTATTGTATGGTAAAAATTTGAATTATCAAGTTATTCCAAACCTGAAATCACCGATTCCAGCAGTTCGCCATCCCCACTGCAGCAGTGTGCGACCCACAGCGCTTGTGTCTCACTTTCAAGTTCTCTGTCACGTTAAAGCATTTTCAGCCCGGAATAGACTTACATGCCGTTCGATATAAAGGTGAAGCTGTATCAGTGTTTATTTCTTGAGGGCATAAGTGGAGGTAAAGATCCACTTATTTTTAATTCGGCAGTAGATGAAGACTGGTGCCGTCTGGAATGCGGGCGAGGTAGGTGCACCCATCCATCCATCCATAGCGCTTCAGCCCTTTCAGCGCCCTGGCCTTCCTCAGAAGACGTCTCCATTCTTCTCTGTCTTCTGCTCTTCTCTTTCATCCTCGTATTTATATGATCTGTAATGTGTCTCTCTGGATGGCGTCTTCCCATCTTGTTTTAATTGTGAGAGCAAGGTTAGCAGTGTTCCATTTTTTAACAGTTGTGGGACGTTCCATGTACCAAAAGTCAAATCCCTTTTCTTATAGCCAGATCGTTTGTTCTTTATCAGTCCTTTCTGAGGAATCTCTGAGGTTTTCTCAGTATCAACTTTTTTGCTGGGTAAGATAATCAGCCACAGGTGAGGTAGTCAGCCCCACGCCCAACCCCCAACCTGGAGGACCAGAGTATCCGTTTTTGTCTGGGTCATTACTCTCTACTTGTCCAGCATGGAAGGCCCTACCAGTAACTATGCTACTGCCAGCATAGCTCTCAGGATCCTTTGACCACACAAGCTCCACCACTACTTCAAAGTAAGGATACCTTCTATGCGACAGACAGACACATGACGAAGTTAGTTATAACACCGTATACCTGCTACATGTTTCGGCCACTCTGTGGCCACCTTCAGGAAGGTGCATTACAAAGGATAGGTAGTCGTAACTAATTGCTCAATCCAAGGAAATGAATCACTTCAAGTATGCCAATGACCTTTTCGTATTCAGAACTGTACAAACCTTACGCAAGATGTTGATAGCCCATAGTATGGACTCGATCTACAAGTGACAACACATACCTAAAATTAGAAACTTGCGTCTTTGCTGCGAGGGTGACTGGTATGTTGATCCAGTGTTCAAGGTAAGCTCTGCTGCTACACAAGTGGTCTGTTCACTTGAAGTTGTACTTCTAAGTGCTCGTGGATAAGGTGAGATCCCTGAATGCAATATTAGGTGTTCCACTTGCTGGTGACTTTCTTTATTCTGGAGTGTATACACTGTATTTTGGAGTACTATGTGTCATTGGTTTAGTTACATACATAATATACTTGGGGTACGCGGTGGCGCAGTTGGTTGACGCACTGCGTTACAAACCGGAAGGTCGCGGGTTCGATTCCAGATGATGTCATTGGAATTTTCATTGACATAATCCTTTTGATCGCACTATGGCCCTGGGGTTGAGTCAGCCTCTAACAGAAACGAGGACCAGGAATATTTCCTGGGGATAAAGGCGGCTGGTGCGTAGGGCTGACAACCTTACCACCTACAAGTGCCGATTGTCTTGAAATATGGGAGCTTCAACTTCCTGGAACCCTCTGGGCCTGTCCAGGCCTTGAATGGGATGTATTTACCTTTACCGTTACATAATTTACTTATTAGTGACGTGGTTTCTATAAATGTAAAGATAGAACGTTAAATGATGATTCATTAGTGCAGGTTAATGGGCGGTTTAACTGGAAGAATTATTGGTTACAGATAATAAGATGATATGATTCAGTGTTTTCCTCGTGGAGTGCAGTTCTTGTTACACGATTCGTGGAACTGCTTATCGTTTAACTCTCAGTTGTCACAGTGCAGAGTCCTCTCCGTGTAAAACTGTTTATTTTTGCGTTTATTTTTCCATTTATGCTTTACATTTGCTAATTACTTACCTAAGTTCTTTTTTGTGCAACAATTTTCAATATGCTAATTCCTCATTTATTCAAGCCATTTTTAAAACAATATTCCTTTCTCATCTTTCTCATTTCTGGACAACTCAGCACCTGGGTTTAGCATTTTATTTTCGTAATCATAGATGGCAGTTCTCTTATCTGTTTCTCTTAATATACAAATTCCTGCGTTCAACCAAACCATCTTGTTTCTTTCGTTTCTGGTACGGTTTCTGTCAGTAACGCTAAACGTCATGTATTTAATGCAATAACAATTCGGATGGAATGATGGAAATGACAAGGACTGGCGGTCGAATTCCCTAGTATTCCCGTTGCATTTTCGGGGAGGTTCGGGCTCTCTTGACGAGCCTTTCGCGGGTTGCTTAAATCCGTAGGGGCACACCCCGAAATACTGTAGAACTTACAGCTGCAACACAGCAGCCAAATGAACCCTCGCCTATATGCATCCAACTGCACCATTTCGTTCTGATAGTTCACACGGCCATACTCCAGTCGTGCTTCAGTACGAACCGATGGTATGAATTATAGGCTATCGTTGTCCGCATGTTCCCAGAATTATTCGTGATACTCAGAGATTACAGCCGTGTTCTTTATTTACAGTTCGAGTTCCGAAACCTTTATTCAGATTATATTTATATAAATGACCTTATCGCAATTGCACGAAGCAGATTACAGGGCGATAAGATGTACAACTGCAGAAAGTGGCACTGTGATACATGCAGCTTCTGTCGTGTATGAATGACATATAGGCGCCGTTAGCTGGAATGGTACGCGGTCCGGGCGGAATGTAAGGTTGCAGGACATGACAACATTACGGTCTTCTGCGATGTGATGCCGTAAAGGTAAAGTTCACCCTAGAACAGGCCACGAAGGCCCAGACGGGGAGCAGAAGTATGGCTGTACTCTTTCTTTATCACCGGCGCTAGATGGAGGTGGGTGGTCAACGCCACGCTCCGGCCGCTTTACCCCCGGGAAGGATCCGGGACCCATTGTATAGGAGGCTGGGTCTTGACGGGTGAGGAAAATCTCGCCGCCACCGGGGATTCAATCTCCGGACCATCCAGCCCGTAGCCAGTCGCTATACTGAATACGCTATTCCGGCCCCGTGATTCCGTGTAGTTTGGTAGACATGTACTGACTTTTGGTATGAGTGTGAAGTTTCCATCTTTAGGAAAATAGAAATTCGGTAGCCTGTGTCGTGGTGTGGATGATACAGTGTCACCCTGCTGATACCAGATGTACGTAGTACCATATAGGCTGAGACACTATAAATCACGATTTTACTCCTGTTTTCACATCGTCGTCAGTTGTAGGTCATTTGTCAATTTTTTTTTTGAAGAACACAGCCTAGCTAGCTTACATGTCTTCTCTGGACGTCAGACAGCATGGCAGAGCAGGACAGGGAATTTGTTTTGTTTCGTCCGTAATTTCGCTCAATCCGCTATCGCTCTTCTTGTACAAGTGACTCGCTCTTAGCTTCAATGTCTGCCTCCCAGACATTATTTTATCTGTTTCGAGAGCTGAAACATTATCTGCGAAGCTACACTTTGAACACTGTTGATATTACGTTGGTAACTCTGAAGGACGAAATAGAAAAGCCGGATTTTTAAGGACGTGTTTGAAATTTGGCTCAAAATTTGTGTAGAGCAAATTAGATTTGATCTACATCAGTTGCAGGCTTTTACGCATATCTCTCATCCTTTCAGTGTAAGGTTACAGTATTGTAGATAGTTCAATGTTCACCCAAAACTATACTCTTCATTACGTTCGCTATTGAAATACAATGTATCATAGTTCTAGATGGTGAATTGGTTGAATGTAATACAGATACAAGTCTTCAAAAATTAGCTTGAAAACTATTTAGCGAACAATGTCTGTTGCAGGATTATCGCTGTCATCAAGTATTCAATGATTTCCGGAAAGGAGAATATTCTTAAACTTTTCCAAATCTGTAAGTTTTTACATAACCACTTAATTTGAAACTATCTGTTAATAGTTGCATAACACTTCATCACTTGTTCTGTACACTAAATCTTCGTGACGAATAACACGAGTTCGCTTTATCCGTAACACACAACCAAGGAATGTGAAATCTTTAAAAACAATCGATTAAATGAGCAGGGATTATAAACACCGATAAAACAAATATTTGATCTCTTTAATGATATATGTGAGAATATAAAAGAACGTATTAGTTACATAACATTTATGTATGTAGTAAAGAAGTTTTAGAAAACACTTTGCATGCCTTGCAACAAGATTGTCATAGTTTATTCTGAGATGAGTTGAGGAAATATTGGTGAGTATTTTGTGTAGAAAGAATTTTAACACCTTTAAATATTGTTGTTGACGAATGAGATGTAAGTTATAGACATTGAGAATCAGGTAATTTGCAGACCTTTTCGTTTTCACTACCACTAATCTGTTGTTTTCTTTGTATGTATCAAATCTGTTTAAATGCCTGTAAATACCTGAATTTAAATTTCGTGGAATATCCTGAATGTGAAACTTGTAGTGCTGAGATACTTGTAACGAATGTCAGTTGTGGGGTACCTGAATGTACACGTATTATTACAACACATGTTTATGAGCAATACAGTAAATGGCATGACTGAAAAATCATACAAAGTGCGACCCAAAATTTTGAGACGAGTTATTTTAAAAGAGTACTGAGCGGTACATCTAGGGGCCGACACCGTAACTACGTAGTACTATGCTTCATGTAACACGTGACCAGGCTTCAATGGTTTTCGTTCAGTGGTCTGTGAGTACGAAATTGTTTTGCAAGTGAAGATTTTTTGCCTTGTCATCGGCATCAGTTAGTCTTAAGATATCAAACCGTATTATTTTTTTATAGGGGTTCCTTAAATATTTTGTTTACAGAAAAAGTGCGCGCGCGCGCGCACACACACACACACGCACGCGCAAACGCACGCGCACACTCAAACACGCACACACGAGTTCAAAAACTGAAGCACGACTTTCAGCCGTTGTGACCAGTATCAGTGAACACACACTTTGGCAGGAATGGTGCAAACCAAAGACAACTACAAATACCTTTGGATGCTGACAGTAGGCAGTGAAAATGACTGTATTTGACATCTGCTGAGACTATTGTAATCAGTGAGACTCAACAATATAATGTTTTTCGTGTATGTTGGTGAAAGAACCAAAACGTCTTTCCGGAATGACCCAGTATTTATTTCTCCATAATTCATTTAGTGACATAGTAAAGGATATGACTTACGTGATTCTCCTGACTAATTGGATTGTTAAAACAATACGTTAAATTGTCGCCACAGAAAAATCAGAATACTGAGTTAATGGTAAAATGGTGTATAATAATTATTATGGTGAATTTCTATGGTTGTATGAGGAAGAAAAACTTTGCACTCTGGAAATCATATGAGTTACAGATTTGGTCAATTTTCATACGAATGACTGTATTAGCAAGTTCTGTATGCATGTATGGGCCAAATAAAACCCATATTCAATAATGGTGATATCAATATATATCCCAAAATGTATGGTGTATTGCATTGTTTTAGGTCATGACATGGCTATACCTTGTCTCTCTCGTATACTACATATGTTGACTTAGATCTCCTTGTCCTTGAAATAGATTTTTTTCCCCAAATGTGTTAACATTTTTCAGTAGACTGGGGCTTCATCACATACGTCAATTACTGGCTTGTACGCATATCTCTCACCCTTTTTAGTGTAAGAACCATGGACTGTAATGTGAGGTTACAGCTTTGTAGGTAGATCATTGCTTACCCAAAACTATACCCCTCATTGTGTTTGTTGTTGAATAACAGTGTACCATATTTCTAGATGCTGAATGGGTTGAATGTGATACATAAACGAGTCTTCAAAAATTAATAGTTAATATTTTTCACCACTCTTGTTGACTTACTACTACAAGATCAGATTAGTTACATTTATGTTTGTCCATTATTATACACATTTTATGGCTATCCCATAATGTACACCATCTTTTGTCATCTCGATTTGTGTGTGTGTGTGTGTCTGTCTGTGTGAAGGAATAAAACAGCAGCACTGTAGTGAATGGAAACACTTCTGCCAAAATTTGAACCCCAGATCTTCCAGCATTGTAAAATTATAATAAAAACACAACGATGGGGATCATTGACAAACCGTGTTTTCTTTAATACTTCATGCCGTAAAAAATCGAGGATGAAACTGTAATGTTTACGCGATACATATGTATTCATGTATTACAGTTTTATGTCTACATTAACTTGACATGTACCATTGCTATTTGAATGCAAAACATTCTCTACAACGTCACAGATCATTCACATACGGGAAGCAGTGGAGCATTGGTTTAGGGTGACGATGGCGCTGTCCTAAAATATTTTTAAAATAAATCCTTAGAAACCGAACAAATCCCACAGTAAATGATGGAGCTTGGTTGTAGGGTGACAATTGAGGAACAGGGAAACGGTGGAGCTGAGGTTTAAGTAACAATGGCGGTTTGAGGAAGCGATGGAACTTATGAGTTATGATTCGAATCGTTTGTTAATTTTGATATCGCTATACTTAGGGTGTGTGCTAAACAGTTGCTTTCCACTTTCACTGTTATGTTACTCCTTTTCAGTTGTCACTGTATTAACATTATCGCATGACATTGACGGTTGTACATAGTAAATCGTAGTGTTTATTTTTGTTCTTTTCGTACAGTTTAGCTTTTAACTGTTGTGAAATTCAGCCTTGACATAACTTCCAGTACAGACATGCTTAGCAAACGGTTCTGAATGCAATATAATGTTCACATTTCAAAAGGTTTAACATCAAACTCAAGAACCGTCGACAGGAAACTACTTGTTTTCACTACAAGGAGATAATAAAGGTATTTATTTTCGTTATATCTGTTCACATATTCGGTTAGCATTTCTATATTTCTAGTCTCTGTTTTTCATGTTTTCAACTTGTTACAGATAGATCATACAAGTAAATTTGAAGAAGCAGTTTCTAACCAAATCATACTTATCAACTCGTTGGAAATCGACAAAAAATATCCAATCATTCAGGCTTAAAACATCGTTACAAGATATGGACCTATTGTTTTACTTAGTATTAACGATAAATGTACGATATTGTAAAAGTCTTTATGTCTAAACATTATAGTACAGTATTTTTTTTCTGACGAGGATATAGAATCTGTAAACTCACAGAGCGTTATATTACATCTAGTCCGCAAGGAATTATGTGACAGCTCAAATTCACACACACACACACACACACACACACACACACACACACACACACACACACACACACACACACACACATATATATATATATATATATATATATATATATATAAGGTATTGAAGAGTAACATAAAATGATTGTTTTTTTATGTGAATTCATTTGTCCAAGAGTGCTTTAGGTTTCGTGTTGTACAACTATTTAACCTCTATGTATGTTATACCCTGACCTGTTTTACTCCAGAAAATCACAATAAAACATAATGATTTCGGTCACTGACAGACATGTTTTCTTTAATACTCCCTCAGCCAAACACTTCAGTTCGGATCTGACCTATGTTACTTTGTTACTATTTCTTGGACCGCACATGGTCTATTGTAAGGCTAACTTGTTACAACATGTCCCAAGGATTATTTCATTTTTTCCGTTTACACATTCATTTGACACGTTCCATTGTTATTACAAAACATTCCTTATGGCGACAATTATAATTCACAATGGTGTCCACACTAACGTCCACGAAGAGTCACTCATTCCTCATACAAGGAATTGGTGGAGTTTGGGTGTATGGTGACCCTGGCGGTATCCTAAAATATTATTAAATGAACCTTAAAAAGCCTATCCCATATTGTTATGAAATTATAAATAATTCCTTACGATATCTCTCATTCCCAATCAACTCCTAGAGTTTAGGGGGGGGGGACAATGGCGGTGTCCTGAAATATTATTAAAATGAATCCTAAAACCCTATACCAATCCCAACAATGGCACCGTATTCGAGGATCGGATTGCATTGGTTAGTGTCTTTAAATATTACTCAAATTAACTCTAAGTCTAATACCAATACCTACGATGGCATTGGTTATGTTCTAGGATATTATTAAAATGAATCCAATACGAAACATTACGACGATATCTAACATCCACACCAGCTCATACAAGAAACGGTGGATTTGGGATGTAGGGTTGACGTTAGAGGTATCGGGAAGTGGTGGAGTTTAGGTGTTGGGTTGATATTGTAGGTACGGAGAATCGGTGGAGTTTAGGTGTAGGTTGAAAATAGAGGTGAAGCGGTGGAGTTTAAGTGTATTTTGATATTGGCGTAGGGTGACAATGGAGGTGGAACGGAAGTATCGAGAAGCGATTAAGTTTAGGTGTAGGGGTGAAAATGGAGGTACAGGGAAGATGTGGAATTTGGAGTTTAGGTGTAGGTTGACGTTGGAGGTATAGGGAAGTGGTGGAGTTTAGGTGTAGGGTTGACAATGGAGGTACGGAGAAGCGGTGGAGTTTGTGTTGAAATGGTGGAGCTTAGGTGTAGGTTGATTTTGGAAGTAAAGCTAAACCTTAGGTTCAAACTAGGGACGAGCAGGGCGAGGGAGGGGTCTAGGCGTCAACTTGAGGATAATGACCGTCTCAAGGTCAAGGTCAAGGTCAAGGTCAAAAGTGTTCTCAGCCTACGTACGTCCCTCTACTACATTACAGAACACATTTTCTAGCATCGATCAGTACACATGGTTACACACT
>Ga0131853_10008124_pt1 | contig 19092 bp, 14 predicted proteins | sample TergutLab28metaG_FD_92764 | JGI IMG/M metagenome (GOLD analysis project Ga0131853, IMG submission 92764) | Labiotermes labralis P1 segment gut microbial communities from Petit-Saut dam, French Guiana - Lab288 P1 (version 2) (version 2) | ecosystem: Host-associated > Arthropoda: Insects >...
AACATTACAGCTAAAGCAGCATTGAAATTTGGAAGTGAAGCTTGGGTACTGAAGAAAAGAGAGGAACAACGTTTAGAAGCAGCACAGATAAAATTTTTGAGACACTTACTTGGAATAACAAAATTAGATCAAGAAAATAATCAATGTATTAGGCAAAAAACTGGAACACAAAACACAGTAAAGGAAATAAAACAGTACCAGAAAAAGTGGCTACAGCATGTACACAGGATGGACACAAAGAGACTACCAAAACAAGCACTACAATATAAATCAAAAGGAGGAAGGACAATAGGACGACCGAGGAAGAGATGGAGGAACCAACTTCATCTTAAGGATCAAGGAACAGAAAATACGCCTAACCCTTCAGGAAAATGATAATGATGATGATGATGATGATGATGATGAATTAATGATAATAAACTCGTTTATTTTCAATGTACTGACTTAACAGCTCCGATCCAATTTACAGAAGTAGCAAGAAAACGAATATAGACAAAAAATACTTCGCAAATGAAACAAAAATCAAATAGTCGCCTAGTTGGGACCATAATGTTCCATAATATCAACAGTCTTACTAACCCCATTAGCTGCACGGGAACGAATGGCAGTGGGACAGCCATCCACGTTACGCACTACGCATAACGAGAGCGCCGTTACAGCAACCTCAAACAAGTTTCAGAACTCAAATGACTATGAACAGAGAGGCCGTGAAAACTACACGTGTCGTTTTTAATTAAGCTAAGGGGTTCACGAAATGCAGTGTGAGAAATTTTTCCAGCATTTTGACAACACCTGACCAGCCGGGATCCATGACATGAATATAGTTCGAACTGCTATATCCTTCACACAAACACCGCTCGACCTTTTCTGTAATTCCACCTGCCCACCGTGCGTCACATGATCCCGGTCCATTATCCTTCCAACTTTATCCCTGTTGAAATCCGAGTTAGGGGTTAGGGGGAGCTGCGGAGGATGCTCAGTAGAGGGCGCAACACACAAACACGTGTTAAAATTGTGTGCTCACATATATACATACAACATACACTCTTACATTATATACATACATACACACGTACGTACGTACGTACGTACGTACATACACACACACACACATACATGCATACATACATACATACATACATACATAATACATACATACATACACACATACATACATATTACACACACATACACACATACGCGCGCACACGCAACGCACGCACGCGCACGCTCAGGCGCGCACACACATACACACACACACACACACAAATACACAAGCACGCGCACACACACACAAACACACGCGCAAGCGCATGTACACGCACACGCACACACACACACACACACACATTCATACGTACATACATATACAGCTACACACTCACACATCTTATATGTATGCATAACACACGACTGCCTGTCATACAAATATTATTCACGCTCCAACCCGCGACCTCTTCCATCACGCATTTGTTCATGATGATTTCTTAACTCCTTGCACGAATGGTCATTCATTTAGTACTGTATTTTGAGCATCCCCGAAATCTATCACTTGCTTGTGGATCTTACTTTACCCTTACAGTTTCTGAAAAATTATTGCACTTCAAAATGTCGTACCTCACACAAAATGTACGTCATTCCCCTTCACACGATCGGCCGCCATAAAACCCACGCGCCACTCCACTGCTCTTTCCATAGCCTATTCTTAAAGTAAACCGAGGGTTAAGCTCACTACAGCAATGATACCACAATAAAGCTCATGTAGCTTGCGTTTCCTAGAACAAATTGTAGAGCCTCTTACCTGTATTTTGGAGGTGACCACTTAAAACACACGCAACACTGACTATCCTGAATAAGTTTTTCGCGATTTTTTCAGTGCCTCCAGGAAACGTCGAGCTATAAGCTTTAGTTAGGTGCCAAACCCTTCATTTCACATCCTTTCCAGTTTAATTTTATCACCGTCCTACCATTTCACAACTAATTACTATCAGCTTTAAATAAATTACAAAGAGAAAGATTTTACTGTTGAGATGGAGAAAGAAATTACCAATTGAAGATGGGCCTTCCAGGTACAGGACGTCTGCACGCCTCCTTTGAATTACCTACTGTATCCCTGACTTCCTACATACGTCCCCTTTCTCTTACTCTCCAGGAAGAAGGGAGGTGCAGCGCTTCAAAAAAACTCGTTGCTCTGTCTTGCTTTCCCTGTTGGTCTTGGTGTTTCTCTATTACTTAATTACAGATCTTAAATCAGGACGAACATGTGTTATTAATTTCATTTACCTGTAAGCTTCCTTACACGAATCTGCAACAAATTCCCAAAATAACCCGAACTCCGTTTCTTGAAGGCTCACCTCTATTTATTTCCAGTTTCTTTGACCTGCCTTAATTATAACACATATATCTAGTGACTAAATCTCTTAACTATTTACTGAATCTAAATACCTTCTCGCGCAAGGTTTTTTTGCCATTAACTTAATTCAATGATCTTTAGATTTAATCAGGAGCCACATCTTTACATGCAACTCCTCTGATAAGTTTGTGCAAGAAAGTTATTTTACGTTTTATGCAGTTAACTAACACGGCTGCCCGGCAAAATGATAGCTACCGACTCTCATGTCCAGCCTTACAGTAATAAATGTCATACATTTTCGCTGTGGTTTTACTTGGACGGAAATCAATTGCATTTGTTCGACAGTATCGCTTGTTGCATTTCGAAAAAAAAATAATTGTTAACCGCGCCTTGAAATCCAGTTTTGTCTCCAATTAAGGATCGTCATATTTTAAAACACTCCCTTAGCAAACCGTGTTTTGAACAGTTATGAAAAATGACAAGATCGGAAAAAACGAGGAAAGGGATTAAACAGCATCAATTACAGTTTTCTGATTTTGTGTTGTAGCTCGCGAAGGCCTGCGCAAACAGGTCGGCGGAGACACGAAACGCATACGCATTCTGGCAACAAACTATCTTTCGAAACGGCTTTATCGATGACTGCGAACGTGTTGGGATAATCGCCATAAGGAGGGTCGTACAGGTCGGAGCTAGATGGGGGAAGTTACTGGATCAGGATCATGTCAAATTGAAAGCTATCTTAAGGGAGGTTTCGTTACTTCAGTGTTCCCTTAACAGAGAGCTGGTCAGTCAGTCATTTAGACATCCAGTCACTTAGCTATTCTGTCATCTGTCAGTAAACAGAGATAATCACAGGATTATTAAACTCTGATTGCAGCACGGTTTATTTGCTTGGCTTACATAACAAATTATTACACCGCCATTAAGGTTTCACTTTGCACGAATCACTGCAGACTCTGGTTGTGCATGACAGCTATTGGTATAGAGCCCTGCTATTGCGTGTGTGTGTGTGTGCATCATGATCGGATTATTAGTTCATTCTACGTAATTAATAATTACCATTACTAATTGTGAGGTACAGCTACCTATGTAATTGCTGCTACGGAACCTGTAATTACAAGTGATTATGAAATACTACAGTCGAGCCTTTCCTTTTTCAATACAACACCGCTTGCTCCCTGTTTAACTTAATTTGCTACTGACAAATTTTTTCTGAATTTAAACGAAGTAAATTTTCTTTCCTTACAATTTTTACCACGTGTAAAGTGCTTTTCACTGCTTACCATTCACAACTAGAAGCAAAATTACACAAACAAGCATATTATGATTTAATATTGGTATAGTTCCTTAAGTGTAAATTCATCTTAACATAACAAACTTGATTTTGTATCTTCTGGCAGGAGTGCCACCTCCTCAGTTTCCGATACCTCGGTCCTGTGCTAACGTTACTCATCCTATTATGTGGTAGACGTTCCCACACATCTATACGAAACCAGTTTGATCCTTGCACTGTTTTACCTTATACATGAAATTGACGCTGCAGATTGGGGCACAGCATCATATTCTTCAGCGACGTTGTTAAAAGCAATGCTGCAATATATGCCATATAGAACGTATCGTTTACCGTAAAATGAAGTTGCTGGGCAGTCGCAATGTACAATAAACACCACACAGACTGGATAAACAAATTCAAAATCTATGTAATACATGGACAGTAAATAACTAAACCACAACATCGCATTAACGTAGATAGAAAACACTATCAATACAATCACAGGATTTAAAACCTAATGATACAACAGTAACTTTCCAAACAATTTTATCATAAAATATTAAATGTTAATGTAAAATTAATTACATTTTACTCATGTAACTGTTACGTCATAACGTTCTCTAAGATTTGTGTGGCTTCAAAAAATGAGTGACAAAGACCTGTAAATTAAAAACTCGAGTTTTTGAAAACGATGGCTGAAATGGATTTTAACTCTAATACCATTGGGCCTTCATGCCAAGTCCAGTCCCGGTCAGATTGCAAATAAGTCCTGTATCGGCCATCTTCTGTCAGACACTAGTAATCTGTATTTACAGACATTTCACACATTTATACCTGGTGCAATTTATAAGATACCTATAAATGGCCCCAGAAAAATACATACTACTATGTCATGCCCCCATACCGTCTAAACAACAAAAAATGTACTAATATTTCACATCAAATATCAAACAAGTTTACTAAATTGGCTATATAATTCAACATTGAAGGACCACTATCAGAATACACCATACAAACTTTACCGTGCAAAGTTGTTTTCTCATTGGAGTATGTAGAGAAAAACAGAAAACTTACCAGATGTAATAACGACATTAATACATTTCCGCTAATGCAGAAACGAAACTAAAAATTATATACATGTATGACCTTACGCTCCGTATAACTTTATTTAATAGTCCTTATTGGTCATTTGCTAGAAAATCACTATTCCCTAACATATTGCTCGGAAATGTCTAAAGCCCTCGGTCATTAGGCGGCCCCTACTCTTCGCTGCGGCTATTGCGTTAAAAACAAAACTCGCCTTGTATTGTGCTTATGCAGTAATTACATAAGTTTGATTCATTTTTGAATTAATAACTTTAAGACAAATGTAATATTATCTTCATTTCAGGGTTTTCTTCACGGTCACTTTGTACTTCCTTTTTCAACGACTTTACAAAACTAAATCTGTAGGTTGCATTTCTTTTATGTCTCATTGCTCTAAGAACCATGCCGACAGATTACATTCATTTTGTTTAAGGTTTTAGCTATCATTTGTTAAATAAGAAACACACACACACGTCAAAATTCTGGATATTTATAATATTAATGCATTGTTGTGAGTAGACCCGTTGGTATTAAAATTTCTTTTTTTACTTCACTATGATAAGACCTAAGAAGCAGTCAATATCTGTGAGCAAAAATGTCATATTTTTATATGTATTCAGTACCAACATTGTAACCCATTACACGTTTCACGAGGAATCCATTGTTAAATTACATTCATACTGTAATTAAAGTATGCGGCTTTGCTATTATTGTCAATAACACAGCACAGTTAATTGGTAGGCTATCGAACATGCTAGTCGCGGTCAGAACAAAGGATTACACACAGAGAGTTGATAAATCTGTTAACCTGAAATTATCTGCAGGATCTCTATTTCATAGCACTCATCTACCGCCATCACTGTATTAGGTAACATGTGTATCAATCACGCGATCTGCATAATTCAGCTAGTTTCCCCGTGCATCAGCACCACTACATAAATACGTATTACAGAAAGGGATAACTTGAAGCTCAAGGAGAAGGTAAATAGTAGTGTGAATGCTCCGACCGTTTTAACCCATAGGAAAATGCCTCCAGCCCCAACTGGAGAAGAAGTCTGCGTACAAATCAAAGTCGATACGCACCCCGGAAATCTTACAAGTGCCTTTCGGCCCTTAGGCCCTTATTTTACGCGCAGAGATAAGGTGCCGCGTTCTGCAGATATTATCGTTTCGCCATATATTGCATCCAAATAAGTATGAATAAAGAACAGAGCGGCAATGATCGCGGTCCGAGTCTCTGCCTTAGAACGGGCTACCCTGTAAGCGTTTTTTCGTGACTTTCCTCAATAAGTACGTAATTTCGGGCGATTTTATAGATTATAATCTTAAAATATCTACTAACGCTTCTTACATCTCTTTTATCTTTTCTTCCCTTTTCCAGTAGTCCATGTACACATCGTGTCGAAGCTAAGACTTAAATATTTTCCATCTGTGCCCAGAATATTCTTCCCAAATATTTCAGGAACAGAAGTGCAAGAACATAATATATTATTGTCCAACTAGATCACTTCTCGTTAATTTTCTTTTTTCTCCAGTTCCCAATCGGTATAAACAATTTTCAATATTTTACATTTTAAACGGCATTTTCCGGATCTGAAGAATTATCCGACAAATAAATTTTTCGTTGATCTTCTAATTCAACTTTTAGACAATTTCACTGCGCTATTCCATCCTACTTCCATTACTCTGAAGAAACTAAGCTAACGATCATGTCTCCGTGGGAAGAGCCATAGGGCCAACAGATCGCATTACGTCATTGCAGCCACCTGTTCTCCGCACGGGCCCAACAGACGACGAAATCCGAAATCACTTTTCATCAGAGCCAGATTATAGCGTGTGGTGAGTGTGGAAGCCGAGTTATAGATCTGTGAGAAAGGAAAGCAGGCAACAGTTAGTCGGGGATCAAATTATGAATACCTTCCTTCCTCGAAAACACCCCCCAGCTGGTGAATTGTTACAGTACGCCGTCTCTTCTAGAGGCACCCCTACTAGTAAAGTGAAATTATGGAGCTGCATTTCCCAGCATGCAATGCGGTAGTAGCATATCTGCCTACGTAACACCGTATGACGTAGATTAAAACGGGAGTGAAGGTAGGGGGAATGGGGGAACCTTGCAAATTACTACCCCCTTTCCGCAACTCGTACATTTTCATGGCAAGAGACCTTGGAGAATGTGAGAATTGGAGAGAGAAGCAATGAGAAGAGAGGGTTGTTTAAAATATGTAGGAACAAAGTTTACGGAACAGAAAAGTAGTCTTGCTGGGCGATGAGATCTGAATCAAAAGTTTCTAGGTGGATGAACAAGGGGGACCAGCGAGGGCAAGAACAGTTAGGTTTTCTTGGGACCAGCAGTGACCCCAGGGTAAAGAAACATTCCTGTACTCTTAGGAGAAGAATGTTAGTCGATCAAGAAATTCCAGGTTTTTTTGGGTGCATGACAGCTACAGCCTACCTTCGAGAAAAATTGACCACCTTTACGTCGCATGCCAGTAGTGACACTTCGTACTCTGTATTTTAAAATATATGAAGCTAAAACGCAAATGTACCAAACTTTCCTGAAAAGTTACTAAAATTCAACTAATCAACGTCCTTCCTAATTGGCCATTTTGTGGGAAGCTTTAAACCCTTTACCAGCCATGCCAATTGTCTATAACTAAGAAGAATTTTTGAAGCAACCATAAATAATTTTGCAAAACTTAGAAAATATCCGTGGCAGTGCTGTTTGCTGATTTTTAGTGGTGATTTGCTAATCGAAATATTCGTAATAACTATAAACACGTCACTTTAAAAAAAAATACACGCTTTATTTAAAAAGAAAGTGGTGAGAAGTGTGGGCTGTGTTCGTCTGGCTCAGGAAGGCGAACAGCCGGGGCCTGTTTCGGGAAAAAATAATAAAATTTCGAACTCTACGAACGACGGGAAATTATCACTTAAGCGACTATCGAATCCTCAAAAAGTATCCTGGTTCCCGGAGTAGTTTATTACTTATGAAATCCTGCGATTCACCACCGAGTCCACAAAATCTCACCAGCCGACCGTTATCACTAAATACTACATTACAATTCGCTTCTTCAGTCCTAAATTTTAGAACACCTACTTCATTACTATACTTCAGTGCGTGCCCATCTACCCCAAATGGGATCTTTTTCAGTACTTTCCAAACACTTTTCCATCTGAAATAAAATATGCTAACCAGCACGTGGTCGGTGGCTATCCACGCACAGCTAGCTGATGAAATGACCTAGAAAGTAACTAAAGGCAGGGTAACAGCGAACTAACACAACAGATATTGACGTCCATTCGTTCATTTCCATGAAAGCAAACTAGAACTCACAAATCAATAGTTCCATTTGTGAACTCTCAATTAAAACTGCAGTGGCACAGTGGCGCAAAACACCCCACAGAAAATTTGCAATTACAACAAATGCATCAGTCTGGCGGTGGGAACGGAATCCGCAGTGCAAACTACAGAAAACAGGTGTGTAATTTTCTGTATACACGTAATGTAATGGATTCGCTTGGATAACCAACCTAAAACAACACCACAATTCTACTGGAAACTGAAAGCCAGCTAGAGGAAAAACAAAATAGAAATAACAGACCGAAACGAAAGGCGACATAAACTCAACCCCTTGTTTTTGTATGAAACAGGAAAGTTTTCCCATTCCAAACCCCTCTCACTACCCCGGTCCTCTTAAGATCACTGTGTAACAGGGGTGGTGCTGCGCTATGCTACCATCAACCCTCGCAAACAACACCCACCCACTCTCACAACAGGGGGAAATTGAAGATTTCTTTCCCTAGATTAGTATTTTAATTTTCCAAAATCTTCTCTCCCTGTGCTGATAAAACTGCTTTTAGATTACGTCTGTTTGGTCATGTGCATATTGCTTAACGTTTTTCACCTAAGTAGGTAGGAGTATGTGCAGGTTCAGGGACTGGTGATTTGTTAAAAAGTAAAAATACCGAATTTACGTCATATCTTCCTATTAATTGTCGTCCCTTTCGTTTTCAATTTCTTATTAGTTGTCTTGTTTTCTTCATATTCTTCCGTTCGTTCCTCTTTTTCTCTTACACCGCCCTCTTCTTCCTCTTTTCTTCAACTTTTTTCACGCTCGTGGCAAGAATGACTCCTGACCCAGCGAACTCAAGCATTATGTATTCATGTTCTGATACCTAACAATGACGGAATTCACGCTCTACAATTAATATATTCGTGATTTTTAAGAATGTGTTCTGTAGTGAAGTGATAACAGAATGGACCCCCTCTATATAATGAGATCTATTACTTGTATTTATACTATTCCTATAATATTAGCATGTGTAACACAGCTAGCTGACTGTGGTTGTATGTTTAGGTGGCCAACTGCATGTTAATTACTGTGATAAATTAAGATTATTAAAACAATCAGTGAGTAATTATATGACAGACATGAATACCGGCTCTTCTCAAATACTTGTTATAGCCTCAAGCACTGTCCGTAAATAAGAGATTACTGATTCTGGACCAGCCTGTTCTTCCACGAAGGAGGCTGGGACACAGCCTTATACAGTAATCAGTCCATCAGAATGCTTTTAACTTCATTGGACAACGTAGACATGGAAAAATGCAGCCTACAATCATAAGCTGGAACTGCAACCACAGTCGCGCTTTGATCGAGAGAAATTTTAGATTGGCAACAGGAACATCACATTTGTGCCTATGGCATAACCTAAGGTTATGAAACTCTACGGGGGCATGAAAGAACGCCGCGTGATTCTCGATATAACAGTGCGGTCTTCCAAGAGCTCCCCAGAAATATTTTATTCGCTTTAGGCGGACAGTTCAGAGGCTGGGGAACTAAGGACACAAACAAACACTCAGAATATGTAATACTTATTGCTTTTCCGTGTAACAGTGTCTGAAGGAGCGCGACTCAGTGTTACGTTATACGTAAACTACCTGTCTTGTTTTACATGTTTCTACTTCGTAAATGGAACTGCTGTTCGAGTTTTTAAGCTTCCGCAGCAGTGCAGTTTAGGACTCTGTTCTATTGGAATGTGGAGCTGCGTCACTGGGTAACAGATGCCCGAAGTTTGGAGATGACTTGGTTATTTCATCTTTTACAGCTAAAAAACACCAGAAGAGTTCCCAGCCTTGAAGATGAACCACTATTTAGTCTCCAAAAGTCGGCCACCACTTACTTAGTGGTGCAGCTTATCCGGAAAGAACGGAGACTTCTAATACAGAAATTACGTATGCAACATTGTTTACGAAATCATCACTTATTTAGATTTCATCAAACTGTAATATCTACATGGCAGATATACTCTATCCTTTACTTTTCTGGTTCTCTCACGCACAAAATTGAAGGTCGTACTTCTGTAATGTACGAGTTGTACGGATAGGTCTGACGAAGATTTATACTGCATCACGGTGTTTCCTTTGGCACTTTTACAGGCTGACATATCATGTCCTTCGATACTGCTTTCCGCTCTTTCAAAAGTACAGCCCTGGAAGGCGAATGGTCAATGTAGTCCCAAGCGGCGTCTTCTGCGTCACCTAACATTAATTTTGCGCTCCTACGTAGAAAATGCATTTACACAATCGTCCTTTCAGAAAATTAACGCCATTTCCACCAAAAAGACGCAACAGGGTGGAATGAAAATGGTCAAAACATAGAAAGAAAGACCTACACCAAGAAGGTGAATTGTACCCCGGGTAAGCTGAAACCACAGACCCCCTACAGAAACAAACTTGCCTTAGTTCATCGGAGATAATTAGGTACATTTTACCTTGCTACGGTGGCCTAACTTGAAAATGACTTCAATTAACTCCCTCCGTGATACGCACGATATCCGTTGGTTAGCACTGCTGACTCTTCTGGTATTTGCTATGTGGTGTATAAGATCAGTAAATTCTCTCCTTCTCTCTTAACAGATTAAAACAACCATTTGTGGCTATTCAACAATATAACTAACTTATACACTGTCAGGGTAATAATATTATTATAAAAGAAGGTTCTTTTAAACAAAAATCAGCATAGAAAATGTTAAGGAAAAGCCTAAGTTAATGCCATATCGACATATATATGCAGATTCGTCTACCCGCCAAAATATAACTTACTAATTAAACTAGGAAAAGGTATGTAGTCAAACACAACTTATTCACTGAGGTGTATTTAATGACTATGCGATGGAAACAACTACAGGTTTCGGCCTGTATTGGCCATCATCAGGTTGTCTAGGGAACTTAAGGGCTAGCTATATGCATGCGCGCGCGCGTGGTGTAGAGATCTCTACACACGCATATCTTGACAAACCGAATCAAAACAGGAGTCAAATAAAACACTATGAAGCAGAACAGATACAGATAGTAATACAAAATACATGATTACTATCTGTACCTGTTCTGCTTCACAGTCTTTTGTTTGACTCCTGTTTTGATTCGGTTTTTCAAGATATGCGTATGTAGAGATCTCTACACCACGCGCGCGCGCATGCGTATAGCTAGCCCTTAAGTTCCCTAGACAACCTGATGATGGCCAATACAGGCCGAAACGTGTAGTTGTTTCCATCGCATAGTCATTAAATACACCTCAGTGATTAAGTTGTGTTTGACTACATACCTTTTCCTGGTTCCACACACACAACGGGGATGACTCACTTCCTAGATTACTAATTAAAATATTCACGCGTATTTTATATGGTGTGGTTGTTGGCGTAAGTGATGAAACTCTATTGATTTCTTTACGTTGTTCAGTAAAGTAATCAAAAGTAAGAGAACAGTTGTAACTTGGTGATACGATGCTGATGACAGTAAGAAACGACTTCCTGCATGTTGCCTAAATCTGCATGGAGAAAATTTAAAAAAAAATTAAATTTCATTTAAAATATCATGGAAGTTGCTAACGTTGTCCAGAATAATTCAAAAGTCCTGCAATAATTAAAACAGTTCGGAATGAAGAATAATTATAGGATATGTCTTTGCCGGTGCATGAAGCGTAAGATGATTTTTGCTACCCGGAAAGTGGGCAAATGTCACAAGCTGCAGGGACTTTATCACTGCGGCTCAACTGCTGGGGCAGACAGGAAAGGATGTGCCACATAAAAGAGAAAGAGCAGACTAAGTGCCCAACACTAAAGAAGCACTGGTCTCGGGGGGAGCAAAGTGTTGTTGCCTTAGTAGAATTTGAATGCCATAGCGAAAGCTTGCATTTCTGTAACCTTTCACGTACCTTTGCTACTTTTTGGACAGCTCAAACAGCACACAAAATAAAAACCAACGAATATAAAAGCACTTCTGCAAAATCCTTTGGGACACGTGGCATTATGATCAGAGGAGACAGGGCCATTTCCACGTCAAGAATAGCACACAGAAAAAGCCATATCTTTATATAACGTAGTGGGGGGGAAAAGTTGTTAAAAGGGTCATTTCTTTTAGAAAAGGTATCAACATGGCGCCTGCTACAAGTGAAGTCATTATCCTACAGGGAACTTACATTCACAGTTTCAAGGAACGGAAATGGTACCTCTGTATTTGAGTGCCTCGTGGACTATGACATCAAGGAAAGAATATGAAATGAGGAATTTAAATTCAAAATGGATAAGAAAGAACAAAATGCGCATGTGTGTGCTACGAACTGCACAGTCCTGGGTTCGAATCCCTGCAGTTACAAAAGAATTTTCTGTGCTCCAAAACGTCCAAACCACCTCCAGGGGCCATCTACCGTACCATTCAATTGTGAATGGTGACTCTTTCCCCCGAGATGAAAGCGGCCAGGGTGTGAGGCTGAACCACCTCAATCTAGTGCCGAGGCTAAGAATGAGTGGCGCTATCACCTTGGCCTCCACCCCCCCCCCGTATGCTTTCACTTGAGGACTGGGGAAACTTTACATTTTACCTGCCATCCTTACATCCTATTCACCAAAAACTCAATCTTATACCCCCAATACTTCTAGGACTTCCAGCTGCCCCTTATCCACGAAGATTCTAAAAGATTAAATTATATTTACTTCTGTATATCGAGCCATTCTGCACGTTCAGCCTGTCGCTACTGTCTTATTTTCATTAACCTACGAGTAGGAAGTAGCCTGGTTAAACCACCAAGATATTTGTAACCTGAACTGTAAAAAAGTAAAATTTCTTGCCCCTCACGAGATATGAACTCCGATCATCTAGTTTTGAATCCTTATAGTGGCCTCATCTGAAAAAGATCAGATGTCTTTACTGGAAATGTGACCTTCGCAGATAAGATCACTACACGGTCTCGAAAGGTTGAGTAACAATCGTTTAGTGACGCAGCGCCATGTCCCAGCATGAGTTCTCAATTGCATCGCTTCGAAAGCCTGGAAAGTCGTATTTACTGTAACGTTATCGAGATAACGAAGTAAAACGAGCACAGTGTAAAGATAACACAACCATTCATGGTTTTTTTTATTACAAATCCCTTCCTTTTAAAGTCAAAATAAACTACTGCGTGCACGTTTGTTCAAGAGGTCATATAATGGGCCCACAAGCCTAAATTACGAAAAGCGATTACAAATTAATTATTTATATTTCACTTCTCAATACGCCTATAAAAAAACTTACGATACAAGCACTACCTTATATTACATACACTAGCCAACCAGTCAGCTGACACCGAAGTGCAGATCTTCCCGTTAAGCCGTATCAAAGCTGCTCAGCCGTCAATAAATAACCTCTTTTTTAAGAGGAGGAATTCTCGTCACCGTGAATGTCAAGTATGGAAAGTGCTCCACCTACTGTACATACCATGAATACGTATCGTGGTGTGGAAATATAGCTCCACGCTTTCTTAACCTCGGCACCGAAAGGTCCGCGGTCCTGCCGTTGTATTCCGGGTAATGCGTTCCTAATACCTGGGTCTGGACGCTTCAGTAGAAGGAAAATATCTTATCCCCAGTCTACCACAGAACCAGGAATCCTCAGTAGTCCAGCACGTATCCTGGTAACACATCGACAACATTTTCGCAAAAGCCCAGCTTATGACGTCATCTGAGCCCACTGAACTCACTGCGTAACTTCACTATATACATCCCTAATATCGATTTTAATATCATCGAATCTTCTACACTTACGTCGCCCAAGCGATCTTTGGGAATTTCCGAAAGCATTTTGAACACATTTCTGAACTTCTCCGTGTTTGATAAATGACTTCCTTCCCACGTACCTTTTTTTTTAATTTCATCGTGATAATATATGGTAAAGTCTATCAAACATGACGTTTCTATCATGCATCTTTCTCCGTCCTTTATTACATCACATTTCCTAGGTCCACACATACAAACTTATGTGAACACCACATTATACTGTATACTACTGTCGGAGCACTCTGAAGTATCAGAGCGAAGATTCAAAAATTCCGTCTCCAGCTACGTCTTCCACAGATTAAACCGGCACGAAGCGTGTCCCACACAACGCGCCTTTCCGGACATACTAAGAAATAACCCGTCATGAACTTGAAAGGTTCTTGACAGAAAACACGGCGTTACAACCTACAGATATCCTGCCTTTTTTTTGGTCCTCAAAACAAATGGATAAACGTAGGAGTTACTTCACCGCTTCTTGTACAGTCAGGTGATTCACGAGATTTGTTACTTCCCTAGGTTTACAACAAATCCTTTCGCTTTGACACTCTGGTTGCCATTTCTAAGGTTTTAAGTTTACAGCAGGCTTTTAGTCAAATTTATGCACAGCTCTAACCAGATAGGACGAAAAAATGTCATTAATTCGCAAGCACATGACAATTCAATTTCAACCCAATATATTTTTAACTCGAAAGTATCAGTTACTGGTCTAAACATCCGTGGTCTGGCTTCCCACCGCGAAACCACCGCCCTGTCAGAGATATTGTCGTGTGATGACCATATAATTACGCACAAAGTTTGAAATCACACATAGAAAATCTATTGCATTTCTTGTCTACAGCTCTATCATATATGACTGACGTACATCCGGCAACAATAAGGAATAGCCGTAAATCTGCCTTCTGGTATTCGCTGTTCGGTTCCTTGCATAAAACAGGAAACTTTATAAGAAACTTACATCTCACACACACATGCGCTATGCGATGGTGTGTAATTTGCCGCCAGCGTACTTCTCTGTCACACTCAGAAGTTGTCCCACACCGTCTATTGTCGAAGTTAGGAATTAATGGAGCTATACTTCCGTTCTCCCACATTTCTTCATGGCGTGGACACGGAACACTGCACCTGGTATTTCGTAGTTTCCCTCACTGCCTCTGAGAGCATCTTCGGCATATTACTTTTCAATAGTTCATAACACCTTCATCCCACATCACTTACAGCTCAAAAGTTACATTTTATGATATGTCGCCTTTCGGAACACTAGATTATACAGCTGCATTTCCACTTCTCCATCCATGCGCCACGTATACTCACCAAGTAACACTTAGCTATGCAATTCGACATCATTTCATCGTATCTAATGTCATCAAATTTATCACGCTAATTACCCCACAAAAGCCGCTGTGTCTGCTTGTTATTCAGTAACGAATTTTAAACTAATTCTGTGGAGAACACCATGAGGTGACGTACAGAGCCTTTTTACGAGTAACGAAACATTGTTACCTATTCCAGGTGCAATCCTGGCTTTAGTATTATTCAGGTAGTAACAAAAATATTATTTAATTGGAAAGCAATTTTAGGATTCTCTAAAGCGCCATGTCATTACAGGAACAAGGAGTGCATTAAGAATTCAAGAGTTAAATGAACTAAAATGTAATCTCGCTTACAAAAATGAGTAATTGGCAGTAACATAACATTACAGCTTCATTACAAACGATCTGTTGTAATATGCGTAACTTAGCACAGAACTGTATACGATTGTTTTAAAATGGATGAAAAGTGCGAGGAATTTTAAACAACGTAGCAATTACAATTACACGAAGCACATAATTCTTTAAATTATACCTATCAAACATATTCGTAAATATTTACATTTGTTTCGTTCTAAACGTAAAATCATAAGCAATACAATGACGTGCTATCACTAAAAAATGAACAGTTTGGGAAAAACGCAACTTTACAGGAATGGATAACGTAATACTCTTAGAAAAATGTGTGAAACGCTTATAAAAGAATTGTCATAACAATCTGAAACAATAATTATATTCTTGTGTCTGGGCATAGAAGGATTTTATTAACCTAGCTGTCAGAAACTTCGGCGTGACGGTAAGTGCAGGTTTATTCCGGCTCAGAACAGGGTCCAGTGGCAAACACTTGTAAACACAGCAGTGAATTTTCATACGGCAAGAGACTTGGAAATTATTAAAAAGGTAAAACAATATCACCTTCTTAAGAAAAACTCTGCTGTATACAGTTACTAGGAAGATAAATATTATAACATCACTCCCTCCATTATCGGCTTACGTTATTCCTAATTTAATTTGTCAGTAGTAGAGGTCCAGCTGCCGTGCGGTCTAAGGCATAGGTCTACGACCGCTCGCCTGCTGAGATTGCGGGTACGAATCCCGCCGGAGGCATTGATGTGTGCCTGTTGTGAGTGTTGTATGTTGTTAGGTAGAGGTCTCTGCGAGAAGCTGATCACTCGTCCAGAGGAGTACTACTGAGTATAGTGCGTCTTGTGTGATCTATCAACAACAGGTATTGGACCGCGGACAGCGCTGGGCCGAAGCGCCACAGAAAAAAACAAAAAAACAGGAATAGCTCCATCACTTTTCAACCTTGTCATCAGGCGGAGGTGTTTGGTCAGCTTCGCGGACTGTCCACTACTATCACGCAACGGTCCCACCTGAGTCCATTGAATAGTGTGGTTCCTACAGCCAACCGGGAAACTTTAGGGACGGAAAAAATGTTTCTGCCAGGGTTCTAATCCCTAACTGCAATCATCAGACCCACAGAGTATTCACTATATTGTACTGACAGAATTATTGATACCGTAATTTCTAAAAGATCTGCCTTTAGCATAAAATGATATTTTATACCAGATGTAGCTATTGGCGATTCATCTGGGTGTAGAACATTTATTGCAGCTGTGGGAAAATAAAGACTTAATTGAACAAAACGTGTCGAGCGCATTTCTAGGACGGATATATTATGGAAATTCTGTTAGTGCACAGCAGAAACTAACAAGAAAAACGTAATAAGACAGGCAATGTACGTATAACGTAATACTGAGGCGCCTTCAAGCAACCGTTGGTGCTGTGGAGAAGCAATGAGTATTACACAACCTGAGTGTATGTGTCTGTAGCCTCAGGTACTCAGCATGCAACGTGCATTCGCCATATTGTCGTCTGTGGCCTGCCCGCTTTACAATATTTTTCCACGTTTTCTCATAAACGGCACGACTTTCGAAAAAAAAAGTTACTGACCACAAAATGTATTTTGATTTTCTCTACGCTTGCCTGAAACATTTCTCATTCTAAGAATAAATGTGAGAGATATAACAACATGTATATCGGTCTTCGTGCCCTTCATTCTTGTCCGATTTTAATGAAACTTGATTTTTATCGACAAATTTCGAAAAATCCCCAAATATCAAATTTCATGAAAATCCGTGCAGTGGGAGCCGAGTTGTTCCATGCGGACGGACAGACGGACGGACAAATATGACGAAGCTAGTAGTCGGTTTTCGCAGTTTTGCGAACGTGCCTAAAAATCGGTGATTAACAAAAAAAAACGTGGTTTAAATTGCGAAATCCAAACATTACATGTCAGACGCACCTTTCAATATGGATTTTAAGTTGTAACTTCATGTCAGTAAATTAGGGACTGGATTTTTTTTTAACAAATTACCTCGTAAACAGGCTGTTGTTAAAGTGGTGCTGAAATTTGTAGTTGATGAAGGCGACTATTTAGAGTTTGATGGCCTGGAAGCTACCACTAATACCCTATTTACAGTTACAATTACCCATGTTATCCAAAATTATGGTTTTAAATAAACGTGTTGTTACTCGTACATCTTCATACAATCGAAAGCACAGCGTTATTCTTGCATCCCTAAAACGAGTTCCGTATGAACCCTTTTGTACCGAATTGCTACTGTTTCCAATAACAACACTAAACTCTGAGTTCTGAGCACGTCTGACACTCAGGTTTTGCATGTGTAACAAGACAGACAATGTAGGTATAACGTAACATTGAGGCACGTTCCTGCAACCATTGTTACAGCAGAAAAGCGATAAGTATTACACATTCTGAGTATGTTTTTGTACACTTAGGAATCCAGCATGCAATGTGCCTGCGCCATATTGTCATCTGTGGCCTATCCGACCGTACGATATTTTTTCTACATTATTTCATAAAGGCACGATTTTTTTTCGTGTTATTGAACATAAAACGTGTTTTGATTTTCTGTACAACTGTCTGAAACATTTCCCATTCCAAGAAAAATTGAGCGAGGTATGATCATAAATATATATTGGTCTTCATGCAAAGTACTCGTTACTTTTCCAGATTTTAATGCAACTTGAATTTTCTCAGCAGATTTTCGAGAAGTGTTCAAATACCAAATTTTATGAAAACCTGTCCAGTGGGAGCCGAGTTGTTGCGTGCGGACGGACAGACATGATGAAGTTAGTAGTCTTTTCTTTGCAATTTCTGAACAGGCCGTTTAGAAGTCCTGTTGCGCGGATCTTCAACACGCAGCTACACCTCAGATTATGAACATAACATAAATTACACCGTAAATTACGCGGTTAGATATACCGCTTACAGTGACTTTTAGAAGTGCGGCCCGCGAACCAGCGTGAAATGATGGTTGTGGATCTTGACAAAGAGTTAGACGTCCATTGACACTAACAGACGATGACAGCTTGTACACTAAACATGTTTACTTCTAATCTCGTACGTGGCAATATTCTGTTGCAATACAAGAAGACGACGACCACGGTTTTTGGACGTTTCCATTCGTATCCGGCCATCTAGAACGAACGTTAAATAAGATCTTCGTCCCATTTTTCAGCACTACATGGTCTGCAACTCAGTACTAGAAATCTGACATTAATACTACACAACAAAGTGCGCGTTCCTTATCTCTAGACGTAACACGGAACTCTGATGATTAATTTTCTGTTACTTAAAGAGTCCGAAAATTTTTATCCGCCTTTCTTCGATACCCGTGGGCCGGGTAGCTCAGTCGGTATAGCGACTGAGCTACGGGCTGGACGGTCCTGGATCGGATCCCGGTGGGGACGAGATTTTCCGCCCGTCCAGACCGGCCCTGGAGCCCACCCAACCTCCTGTAAAATGGGTACCGGGTCTTTCCCAAGGGTAAAGTGCGGCCGGGGCGTGCTGCTGACCACTCACCCCCTTCTAGTGCCGAGGTCATGGAAGAGTAGAGCTATACCTCTACCCACCCTCTGGGCCACACCGGGCCTGTAACGGGATCACTTTA
>Ga0131853_10008127_pt1 | contig 19089 bp, 16 predicted proteins | sample TergutLab28metaG_FD_92764 | JGI IMG/M metagenome (GOLD analysis project Ga0131853, IMG submission 92764) | Labiotermes labralis P1 segment gut microbial communities from Petit-Saut dam, French Guiana - Lab288 P1 (version 2) (version 2) | ecosystem: Host-associated > Arthropoda: Insects >...
TAGAGTGCAGTTTGCAGAGTGTAGAGTGTAGATTTTGCTCGTAGGGGCGAATTGAATTCGCCCGAAAAAATTGGATATATAATGAAAAATCCCTTCGGGATTTGATATTGGTAGAAAAAAATAACGTCAAATAACAGCGTGCCGCAGGTACGCAACCATACAGACAGAATTATAAACATTTAAAAACAAGAAAAATGAAAATTACAAAAGACAAATTTGTTTCGGCAGAGTACGAATTGTATGTCGATGCAAGAGTAGAAGGCGCAGAACTCGAATTGATGGAGCGCGCAACAGCCGATGAGCCATTGAAATTTATTTTCGGAGTAGGGATGATGCTTCCCAAATTTGAGGAAGCACTCGACGGTTTGGAAGCGGGCGATTTATTTGAATTCACTGTCGAAACCGATGATGCTTACGGCGATTATTACGACGAGCGCGTGCTTAATTTAGACCGTTCGGTTTTTGAAATTGACGGAAAATTTGACGAGGAAATGATTTTCGAGGGAAATGCTGTTCCGTTGATGGATACAGAAGGAAATCGTATGATGGCGGAAATTTTGGCAGTTGGCGAAGCAACGGTACGAGTGGATTTAAATCATCCGTTAGCCGGTGAAAGACTTCATTTCAAAGGAAAAGTCCTCGAAGTTCGCGATGCCACAATGCAAGAATTAGCTTCAATCATTGGCGGCGGATGCGGCAGCAGTGCCGATGATTCAGCTTGCGGCGGTTGTGGCGGCGGCGGATGTAAGTAATATAGTTTTCAGTTATCAGTGGTCAGATTTCAGTTTTTATTACAGAAAAATGAGCAACTGATAACTGATAACTGAAAACTGAAAACTTATGTCAAACATTTTTGGAAAAATATTTACTTTCACTTCGTTTGGCGAATCGCACGGAAAAGCGGTTGGCGGTGTTGTTGATGGTTGTCCGCCGAATATTGAGATAGACGAGGATTTTATTCAAAACGAATTGAATCGTCGTCGTCCCGGACAATCCGAAATTTCGACACCGCGCAGCGAAGCAGACAAAGTCGAGTTTCTTTCCGGTATTTTCGATGGAAAAACCACCGGAACGCCGATTGCTTTTGTCATTTGGAACAAAAATCAGCGTAGCGAGGATTACGAGCATTTGAAAGATGTTTATCGACCTTCGCACGCTGATTTTACGTACCAGCAAAAGTACGGAATTCGCGACCACAGAGGCGGTGGACGAAGTTCGGCACGCGAAACAGCCTCACGAGTAGTTGCGGGTGCGATTGCCAAATTGGCACTTCACCGATTGGGAATTGAAATTTGCGCTTACACTTCGCAAGTCGGACACATCGCAATGACGCAAACGAATGAAACAGTTGATTTTCAGGAAATTGAAAAAAATATCGTTCGCTGTCCGCAACCCGAAATAGCGGAACAAATGATAGAATACATCAAAGAATTGCAAAAAGAAGGCGATTCGGTTGGCGGAATAATTTCGTGTGTGATAAAAAATGTTCCTGTCGGCTGGGGAAATCCGATTTTCGACAAGCTCTCGGCGCGATTGGCGCAAGCTATGTTGAGTATCAACGCTGTTCACGGTTTCGATTATGGTGCAGGATTTAACGGTGTTTGTATGAAAGGCTCGGAAATGAACGATGCTTTTGTGTTGAAAAACAACGAAATAGCAACAAAAACCAATTTTTCGGGCGGAATACAAGGCGGAATCAGCAACGGTCAAGATATTTATTTCCGTGTGCTGTTTAAGCCGACAGCTACCATTTCAAAAAAACAGCAAACTGTTGATATTCAAAACAATGAAGTGGAAATTGAAGCGCACGGTCGCCACGATGCTTGCGTACTTCCGCGCGCCGTCCCGGTTGTAGAAGCGATGACTGCCATTGCGTTAGTGGATTTTTGTTTTCGATGAGCATTTTGTTGCGAACGGGTGTGTTTTGGCTTTAAAACTCGTTGTTCGCAAACAGTTGGGCAATTCTGTAACTTTATGATTTTCATATTTCAAAAATTTACTATCTTTGTCCGCAAATTTAAACTATTAAACTTTTATGTTAAAAGAAATCTTAACAGTTGGCGGAAAATCGGGACTTTTCAAACTCGTTTCGCAAGGAAAAAATATATTGATTGTGGAGTCGTTGATTGACGGCAAGCGAATTCCGACTTATTCGCGCGATAAAGTAAATTCACTCGGCGATATTAATATTTTTACCGAAACTGCCGACGTGCCTTTGGGCGAGGTGCTTGACAAATTTTTAAAGAAAGAAGACGGCAAAGAAATTGCCATCGACCCGAAAACGGCGGATAACGATGTTCTGCGTAATTATTTGGCAGAAGTTTTTCCGGAATACGACCGCGACCGCGTTTATCCGAGCGATATTCGCAAAATGATTGCGTGGTACAATTTGCTGATTAAAAACAATATAACCGATTTCTTGCCCGAAAAAGAGGAAGAAGAAGCAGAAGAAGAAGAAACAACCCCAAACCCCTAAAAGGGCTTGCATATTCTGCGAGAGATTTTTATAATTCGGCAGAACTTGATATTTTTTGATAAACTTCTTATATTGCACTTTCCAAAAGTCCCCTTCAGGGGATTTAGGGGTGTTTTTATAATTATGACTGTTCAATCCATTTGCAAATTAATAGAAAATGTCGCACCGCTTGCTTTGCAAGAGAGTTACGACAATGCCGGACTGCTTGTTGGCTCGGCGCAAATGGACGTGTCGGGAATTTTGCTTTGTATCGATGTTACCGAAGCGGTGATTGACGAAGCCGTTCGGAAAAACTGCAATTTGATTATTTCGCACCATCCGCTTATTTTCAGCGGATTGAAACGTCTTGTCGGACAAAACGAAACACAGCGTTGCGTGGCAAAAGCGATAAAAAACGACATCGCTATTTATTCCGCTCACACCAATATCGACAATGTTTTGCAAGGCGTGAACGGAAAAATTGCGCAGAAAATTGGACTTATCAACACACGAATTTTACAGCCGAAGCGCGATATTTTGCTCAAACTCGTAACTTTTGTTCCGCGCGAATATGCCGAAAAAGTGCGCAACGCTTTGTTTGAAGCAGGCGCAGGACAAATCGGCAATTATGATGCGTGCAGTTTCAACCTCGAAGGTTTTGGAACTTTTCGCGCTAATGAACAGGCAAATCCATTTGTCGGAAATCGCGCGGAAATTCACACCGAAGCAGAAACGCGCATCGAAGTAATTTTTCCAGAATATCTTAAAAACAAAGTACTTAACGCTTTGCTCAAAACGCATCCTTACGAGGAACCGGCTTTCGATTTTGTTCCGCTGAAAAATGATTGGAAAGAAGTTGGAGCAGGTGTAGTGGGAGAGTTGCAAGAATTTGAAAATGAGCAGGATATTTTGCTTCGATTAAAGGAAGTGTTTAACTTGCAAGTTATTCGCCACACGCCGTTTTTAGGAAAAAAAATCAAGCGCGTTGCTGTTTGCGGAGGTGCGGGAAGTTCGTTGCTGAACGATGCGATGCGCGCTGATGCCGATATTTTTATTTCGGGCGATTTTAAATATCACGAATTTTTCAACGCTGAAAATCAAATACTTATTGCAGATATAGGACACTACGAAAGCGAACAATTCACAAAAGAAATTTTTTATGAGATAATTACAAAAAAATTGCCTACCTTTGCAATCCAATTTTCAGAAATTAAAACAAATCCCATAAACTATTTGTAATCAATGGCTGCAAAAACAAAAGTAGAAAAAGAAATTACGGTAGAAGACAAGTTAAGAGCGCTTTACAGACTTCAAAGAGTAGTTTCAAAAATAGATGAAATCAAGACTTTACGCGGTGAACTTCCGTTAGAAGTGCAAGATTTGGGAGACGAAGTCGTAGGACTAAACACGCGTTTGCACAATATCTCTTGCGAAATCGGACAGATTGCATCTGCTATCGCAAACAAAAAAATCGAAATCGAGGAATCGAAATCGAGAATAGCAAGATACAAAGAACAGCAGGAAAATGTCCGAAACAACCGTGAATACGACAATTTATCCAAAGAAATCGAGTTTCAAACGCTCGAAATTGAGTTGAGCGAAAAACGTATTCGCGAAGCCACCGTTTCGAAAGACAGCAAAACCGTAGAAAAAGAAACCACTGCTTCGCGCCTTGCCGAACGCCAACTCGATTTGAAACAAAAGAAAAAAGAGTTGAACGAAATTATTCAAGAAACCAAGCAGGAAGAGGAAAAACTTCGCGAAGAGGCAAAACAAATTGAGCCGATAATTGAAGACCGTTTGCTTACGGCTTTCAAGCGAATTCGCAAGAACGCTCGCAATGGTTTGGCAGTTGTGTATGTTCAGCGCGATGCTTGCGGCGGTTGTTTCAATAAAATACCGCCTCAAAGGCAAATGGATATTCGCTTGCGCAAAAAAATTATTGTATGCGAATATTGCGGGCGAATTTTGGTTGATGCCGAATTGGCAGGAATTGATGAGTAGAGTGCAGTTTACAGAGTGTAGAGTGTAGTTAGCTTACGCGTATGTTTGCAACCAACTTATAACTGAAAACTAAAAAAGAGTGGGGAAGTCTGATGAAAAATCGACTTCTCTATTTTTGTTGAAAAAATCTACGATTATCTTTGTGTTATTTCAATAAAATGTTGTACTTTTGGAACTTAAAATTTAAAATTTAACTTTTAATAAAACTAATCAATTAAACAAACTCAATTTTATGGCTACTATCGCAAACAATTCTCAGCCGATTCGCGTTGCTACTATCGACGTTTTCAGAGCATTAACCATGTTTTTCATGATTGTTGTAAATGATTTTCACTCCATTGTTCCCGGCATTCCGCAGTGGTTGGGACATGCAGAACGAGGTCAAGATTTTTTAGGTTTTTCCGACATTATTTTTCCTGCGTTCTTGTTCGTAATGGGAATGTCGATTCCTCACGCCATTGAAAAACGTTTTTCAAACGGTGAAACAAAAATAGAAATTTTCGGACACATCATTATGCGCACCGTTGCGCTGGTTGCTATGGGATTTTTTGCAGTAAATTGGGGCGCGTTATCAAGCGAAGTTTGGTTGAGCCGACCTGTTTTCACGCTCATTGCCGTTGGTGCTTTCTTTTTAATTTGGAACGTTTATCCGAAAAATACGAATAAAAAATGGCTCTTTACCGCTTTGCAAATAATCGGTATCGCCGTTTTGCTTTATCTCGCCATAATTTATCAAGACCGCACAGGCAGTTGGATGCAAACTCGCTGGTGGGGAATTCTCGGACTTATCGGTTGGAGTTATGTTTTTAGTGCGATTGTGTATCTTTTTGTTCGCGCCCGATTTATGTATCTCATTATTGCTTGGGCAGTTACGGTGGTTTTCAGTATATTCGCTGCAAACGGCTGGCTTGGCGGATTTCACGGAATTATTCACGATAACGGTACGCTTCAAGCGTTCAGTATGAGTGGATTAATGCTTTCGTTGCTGTTTACGAAATGGGCTTCTGATAAGAAATCACCGACAAAAATTATTCAGCCTGTGATTGCTATTGGTTTTGCGTTTTTGCTTGCCGGACTTCTCGCACGTCAAGCGTGGATTATTTCAAAACTGACTGCCACACCGACTTGGTTGTTCTTTTGTGTAGGGATTTCGGCGATTTTGTATGCGTTTTTATATTGGTTGGTTGAAATAAAAGGCAAAGCAAACTGGTTTAAAATTATCGCTCCCGCAGGAACGGCAACGCTCACTTGTTTCCTCATTCCGTCTATCGTGTATGCGGTAATGCAATTAAGCGGATTTTCGTTCCGCGCTCCGACCAATCCCGACTGGTTGATTTTCTTGGTTACCTATCCGCAGGGATTGTTGAAAACCGTTGCATTCTCGCTGTTCTGTATCGGAATTGCGTATTTGTTGGGTAAAATTGGGATTAAGTTGAAGGTGTAGAAAATGTGATTTTGAAAAACTAAAATAACACAACCGAAATGAAAATAATGTCAATAATCGGTATCGTCTGGTTCTCAATATCTTTGATGTTTATAACTCTATTTTTGATGACTGACGAACTTGATGCCTCAGCAGGTTGGGGAGTGCTTGGATTGCTGTATGCGCTTCCATTTGCAATAGTAAGTTTAGTAAAATCGAGCAAAAAAAGAAACATCACACAAGAACTCATCGACTTGCGAGAACTCAAAGACAAAGGAATATTGTCGGAGGAGGAATTTCAAGCAAAAAAAAATGAATTGCTGAAAATGTAAATGATGTGAACTCATATTAATTTAAAAGTCCGAAAAAGTCAAATTATTTTGATTTTTTCGGACTTTTGACTTTTCTAATAATCAGAAGCAAAGAAGTTAACATTCAATCCTAAATTAAATTCAAGACTAATTTCATAAAAAAGCGAGATTACAAATCCCGCTTGACGAAGGTTTTTCAACCATTGATTCACATAAATTACTAAAAACCAACGATTAGTTTGACAATGGAAAAGCATACATCTCCGCCACATAAGTAGAAGGTGCATATATTAAATTTCCTGTATATGAATTGTTGCTGGTGAATATGCTATAAATAACAATATAAAAACGTTTTGTTTCATTAGAAGGATTCTCGATAAACGCCAATTTTAATTCACGTTGCAGTTTTTCTGCTTTCCACAGGTCGGTTGTCTGCGTATAAGTATCTCCGTATGTCAGTGTTTCATCGCGAAAACCAACACGCCATCGAACAAACTCATTGGGCTGGCTTGTGTCAAGCCAAACAGGAACTGAATACAAAACCATATATCGTCCGGGCGGGAGGTCTATATATGAATTAGTGTCGCGAAACACTCTACCATAATCGGTCTTATAATAGTCGAGTGAAAGAGAAATAGGTCGCCCTACCGGGTCAAACTTTCCATCAATAATATGCAGCGCTACATTTCGCCATGTAGCAATGCCATTATCACCAACAGTTAAAACTTTGCCGTCGGCTTCGTTACCGTCTTTCATTCTAAAGGCTTTGCCTATTTCACTGGGATTCCCGACAATGTCAAGGGTTGCCTGCGGCAAATCGCCGCTACCGATTGTTACCTGTGCGCTCACACCTATCGGAATAAACGACACCATTACAACTGATAAATACAGTCGTACAAATAAATTTTTTTTGCTCATAACATTATATTTTTAAAAATTATTCATATATATTTCTTTTTTATGAGAGTCTGTTTAAATTTTTGAATGTGTTTCCACTTTCTTTAAAATATATAACAATTTTTCTTTTCAAAAGTTCAAAATGTACTTATCAATGCAAAAAAAGAAAATCAGGTTGTAGTTTTTCCAACTAAAACGTTCCGAAAAATCAGAAAATTTTGATTTTTCGGAACATTTTTTTCGAGTGTAAAAGAATTTTTATATCTTTGCTGTAAAATTTTCGAGTATGAAAGAAAAATTTGACATAATCAGAAAATATAATTTTGGGGACGAAAAAATTCACGAACTTGGCTATTACCGTGCCGACTATGCCGATAAAATTTTCACATACACAGGCAATCGGCTCATTAAGGTACTGATTGGACAAAGACGCACAGGAAAAAGTTATATTCTTCGGCAATTGGCTAATAAGTTGATTGAAAACGGCATCAATAGAAAAAATATTCTGTATATCAACAAGGAATATACTGATTTTGATTTCATTAGCAATTATACTGACCTTGATAATTTTGTGAAATTTTACAAGAAACAATTAGATGTTTCGGGCAAAATTTGCCTTTTTATCGATGAAATTCAGAATATCGCAGGCTGGGAACATTTGGTCAATTCCTATTCGCAAGATTTTACTGATGAATACGAAATTTTTATTTCCGGCTCAAATTCCAATATGCTTTCGAGCGAATTAGCAACGCTGCTTTCGGGTCGTTACGTGGAATTTGAGATTTTTCCGTTCAGTTTTTCGGAATATTTGGGTATTTTGCAAAAAGAAAACTCCAAACAACATTTTATCGAATATATGGAAAGCGGCGGTTTGCCCGAACTTTTCAATCTGCAAAATGATGAAATCAAACGAAATTATGTTTCGGCAATAAAAGATACTGTTTTTTTGCGCGATATTATTCAGAGACACAACATAAAAGAGCCGAAATTGCTCGAAGATATTTTTGTATATTTGGTAAATAACGCCTCAAATTTGCTGTCGGTAACAAATGTTGTAAATTATTTCAAAAGTTTGGGCAGAAAAACCACCTATGACACCGTTTCTACCTATATTTCTTATATGGAGAGTTCGTTTTTGGTGCATAAATCCGAACGTTATGACATTCGAGGCAAAGACACGATTTCGGGAAATGCGAAATATTATATTAACGATTTGGCATACAAAAACTATATCTACACAGGTTTTGGTTATGGCATTGGTTATAAGTTGGAAAATCTTGTGTATCTGAACTTAAAGCGCAATGGCTTCAAAGTTTATACAGGCGTTTTTCGCGACAAAGAAGTAGATTTTGTTGCTTTGAAAGACGATAAAATCTTGTATGTTCAAGCAACTTATTTGATGATTGACAAAAGTACTATTGAACGAGAATATTCGCCACTCGAATCAATTTCAGACAATCACGAAAAAATAGTGGTTTCGCTTGATGATATACAGTTTCCGCAAAAGAACGGCATAAAACACGAGCAAGTTTGGAAGTTTAATCCATAAAAAAGAAAAAGAAAGAAAGCTAACGTTTCGTTTTCTTCACTCTTCCTTTTCCTTTTCCCAAAAAATCTTTTTTTGACTTCGATGCTTGAAATTTGGGTTTAGAAGTAGTTGGTTTTGGACTCGTTGTTTTTGGTTTTGGCTTCAAAGATTGTTGAGAAGCTTCCTCTGTTCCGACAGAATCTTTTACCATTCGGTTGATTTCCTCCATTTCTTTTTCTGTAAGAAAACGCCATTCACCAACGGATAAACCGCTGAGTGTAACATTCATAATACGCACACGTTTAAGCCGTTGCACTTCGTAACCCAATGCTTCGCACATACGGCGAATTTGACGATTGAGTCCCTGCGTAAGTATGATACGAAAACGCGTGTCGGTTTCGCGCGTGAGTTTGCAAGCTTTGGTTACAGTTCCTAAAATGGGAACGCCGCGCTGCATTTGTTTTTCAAATTCGGGTGTTATGGGTTTGTTTACGGTTACTACATACTCTTTTTCGTGATTGTTTCCTGCACGGAGAATTTTGTTCACAATATTGCCATCGTTGGTCAGAAAAATAAGCCCTTCCGAAGGTTTGTCTAACCGCCCGATATTAAAAATGCGCTCGGGAAATTTGATATAATCCACAATGTTGTCCGGGTCGGCAGAGTCGGTGGTGCTGGTAATACCCACAGGTTTGTTGAAAGCAATATACACAGTATTGTTGCGTTGTTTGACGAGATGTCCGTTTACGCGGATTTTGTCAGATGTCGTAACTTTCGTACCCAAATTTGCCACTCGACCATTTACCGTAACACGTCCGGTTTCGATATAGCGGTCGGCTTCTCGGCGCGAGCACATTCCCGAATCGCTGATGGCTTTATTTAAGCGGAGTTCCATTGTGCAAAGATACAAAAAAGTATTTTACATAAATTTCAGCAATCAATTTTCACCCCATAATTTAAAATTTTATCCCACAATCCCGCAATTTATACTATCGAAAGCGCGTTATTCCCAATAATTTGACAAATTAAAATTTCTGTTGTTATTTTGTCGCCGAAACAAAAACAGAAATTAGTATGAAGTATATTGATGTATATAAATTGTTGAAAAATGGTGTAAATTACTCTGACCCTTTACTATCATTTCCCGATGTTGAAGTGCGAAATTTTAGTTTTACGTCGAACAACGGTCATTTTTTGCCGAACGATTCGGATTGCAATACATTTGTCGGTTACGATTTGCGAAACGAAACAGGAATAATTCACAAAGTTCTTGATATTCAAGATACTGATGTAAAAGAAAATATTTCGTTCAAGTATCACGTTTTTTCGCCTACAGGTACAAAAAAAGCGAGAAAAATTGTGCTGATGTTTCACGGTTTCAACGAAAAATATTGGCACAAATACCTGCCTTGGGCAAAATATATTGCCGACACAACAGGCAAAACGGTTGTGCTGTTTCCTATCGCTTTTCATATGAATCGCGCTCCGCAAGAGTGGAGCGACTTTCGGCAAATGTACGAAGTGAGCAATCGTCGCAAAGAACTTTTTCCCGATATAATTCATTCCACGATGGCGAATGCAGCGATAAGTACGCGTATGCATACGAAACCTCAACGTTTTTTGTGGTCGGGAATTCAAACTTATTTTGATGTGATACAATTAATCGACGAGTTTAAATTAGGACAACATTCGTTCGTTGCCCCCGATGCCGAAATTGATATTTTTTCGTATTCCATCGGTGCGTTTCTCGGCGAAATATTGCTTATGACCAATCATAAAAATTATTTTGACCGCTCGAAATTGGTGATGTTTTGCGGTGGAGCGGTGTTTAATCGCTTGTCGTCGGTTTCAAAATCAATCCTCGACAGCGAGGCAAATATGGCGTTGTACTCGTATTTTATCGAGCATCTGGACAGCCATTTGAAAAAAGACGAAAAACTTCGCCATTATTTGTGTGAGCGACCCGAAGGAATTTCTTTTCGTTCGATGCTCAATTACAGCGTGATGAGCGATTTTCGAGAGGAGCGACTGCGTGCGATGGCGGACAGATTGTTTGCCGTTGCTTTAAAACAAGATGCAGTTGCGCCACCGTACGAAATCGCAAATACATTGCAAGGAAAATATCGGGATATTCCCGTGCGAATTGATATTTGCGATTTGCCGTATTCGTACAAACACGAGGAACCGTTTCCCGCATTGGAAAAAATTAGCGATGAAGTAGATATTGGTTTCAAACAAGTATTCGACCCGGTAGGAAAATTTTTATTATAGAAAAATAGAATAGGCAAGACCTCCAAGCAAAAAGGCTTTCAAAAAAGCCATTTTTCAAAGCTCCGATTAAAGAAATAAACAAATATTTCATTCTCGGAGCTTGTTTTATTGCGTAATATCGTGAGAATAAATCAATTAACTTGTTTTTCGCGCTATCTACATTGAAACAAACCAGAAAACAGCAGAAAATTTAGTGGAAAATAGAAAAAGGCGAACAAAACAAATATTACATTCAATAATATAAATTTACATTCAATAAAATTCATGTAAATCGCATAATCCACAAATGAAAATTAACAAAGACAACTACATTTACATATACAATGAAGTGCGCGAATTTACAAAGTAGAATTTCATTCACATTCAGATATGTTACAAATAGACGGACAAATAAAACTGCTTACATAACAGCTAAATACGTTAAATCCAGCTAATTAAGAAAGATATTTAAATTCAAACTCCAACCTGCCCTTTCGTTTGTAAATTTTTATTCACGAATAGTAGACCATAGTTCAATGAAAGTAATTAATCGCTTTTTTCTTAGAGTATTAGCCTTATTTATTTTGAAAGCCACTTTAATTTCATTTCTTGCTTTTATCTGTAAATGTTGTAAAATTGCTATTATTGCATGGATTTACGTTTGTTCACTGTGGCGCACTTATTTTATTTATATTAAGCGGTCAAACGAACACAGTATAAAACACAGAAAAAAACGGACTTCTAAGCTGTTATTTAGAAGTTTTATTGTGTACATTAGCTCTATTCAATCGTTTCGATATGTGAATGTAATCGATAAGCGACTTTACAAAAGTAAAATCACGGAAATTTACACTTAATCACAAAAGTGAATTTTGCGTTGTAAATAATTTTGAAATATATTTTTTGTATTTGTAAAACAATTTACATATCTTTGTCCGATTGTAAATCACATGTTTTCATGTAAAAATATCTAATAATATGGACGAAAAAGCTCGGATTAAAAAAATCATGGAAATTGAGGGATTAAATGGCTCTCAGTTTGCGAATGAAGTTGGAATTCCCGCTTCTACCATTTCGCATATATTTACGGGACGTAATAATTTAAGTTCTATGGTGGCTCAAAAGATATTGAGAAGGTTTAGAACAATTAGTCCGGAGTGGCTTATTTCGGGGATTGGCACGATGCATCGCCAAGAAATGAATTCTCAGCAACCCGATTTGTTTGCTTTTGAAAGCGAAAACACTTCAAAATCAGTAGTTTCGCAGTTGGAAAGTCAGCCGATTTTTGAGCAGGAAAAAACTATAAACGAGCGAAAAGCGGAGTTTTTTCAACAACCGACACAGCAACTGCCCATAAATTTAGTACCTGTTGCCGAAAAACCGCCGAGAAAAATAAAACGAATTATCGTTTATTTTGACGATAATTCGTTTCAAGAGTTTATTGAGGATTAATATCTGGATTTACATTCCCGATTTCATTTTGTATCAGAAGCGGCAATAAATGTATTTTTTCGATGGTATCGCAAAAAAATTTTATCTTTGTGGTTGTGCTTTCAAGTTTGGTAGCAAAAGAAATGAAAAGACTTTTCAACTAAAATTACAGCAATCAAAAGGCTGAAAGCCTTTTGATAACCCAGCCCAACGGTAACGCCTTGGGCAAAAAACATACGAATGTGCGGTAGGCGAATTGAATTCGCCCGAAAAAACAATGCGATGAAAATCGCCCCAAATGAAATACAAGGGCGAAAGCATTTCGTCCCTACGGATACAATAAACAAACCCTTTAAACGTTATAACTTACTGAAAAATAAAAAATAAATTTATGAAAATCAGAGCAATTTTAACCGCTTGTTTCGTGCTTCTGTTCGCTCATTTGACGGCACAAACAACCATATCCAACGAATTAAACTGGAAAGGCATTGAACGCTGGCATGCCAATGACTCTGTATATACTGATGTACTCACTTTTCGAGATGCGCATCACACAGACGTTTTGCCGTATTTTCATCATTCTTTCGCGCTCGATGGCTCACATTCATACAGTGCCGTACTTGAAAATGCCGTATATATTCCGCTCGAAGCCGATGAGTTGCAATTTGTTCAAGGTGTTTCGCTATCGGAACAGGCGAGGGTAGAAACGCATATTTCAAGTTCGCGCGGAAACAGACGGTTTCACGTTTCGGTTTTTCCATTTGCCAAGCAAGATGGCGAAATTGTCAAACTAAAATCTTTCGATTTGATTTTAGAGCAAATTCCGCAAGCCGAAAACGCGCTTCGTTCGTCTGCTTCACGCACTTATCCTCAAAGTTCGATATTGGCGAGCGGTAACTTTATAAAAGTTAGGATAACCGAAAGCGGTGTTTATAGAATAAGCCACACAGAATTGAGAAACAGAGGTCTTGACCCGAACAATGTCCGAATGTTTGGCTTCGGTGGTGCAAAATTGAACGAATACAGCGGTGCGCCGTATACTTCCGATTTGCCCGAAATTGCTATCTACGATACAGGCAGGGAAATTTTATTTTACGCGCAAGGAATAAACAAATGGACTTTCGACTCTGCTCTCGGTATGTTTACACATACGATAAATCCTTATTCAAGGTATGGATATTATTTTATAACTTCGGATAATATAGGCGAAAGAAGGCGAATAGGAGAGAGACCGGAAGTAACTCCTCCGAGCAATGCAACGGTAAATGATGTAAGAGAATTTACCGATTATCAAGTTCATAATCCGGAGGTTCATTCTATGATAAGGTCGGGCAGAGTGCTTTTCAGCCAGCCATTTGCACCCGGAGTTCGGAGAGATTTACCGACCTTTTCATTTCCGAATATTGTGCTGGATTCAGCCGTGAGAACTCGTATTCATGTTGTAAATTCGAATGTAGAAAATACAAGGAATGCCGTCATTCTTTTTAATTTGACTTTGGCTGGTAGCTCACGACCAATTAGTCTTCCAGCAAATTCACAGTCAACTTTTGCTAATCCTACTTTTAACGCTTCTGGTAATAACCTCACTTTCAATTTGGAATACAGAGGTAGTCGAGGTGGTTTTTTGGATTATTTGAATGTGAATGTCCAACGCCATTTGATAATGACAGGCGCGGTAATGCCTTTTCATAATAGATTGAATATCGGAGTAAATTCGTACAATCGCTATGTTTTGCAAACCAACAATCCGAATTCGAATATTCAAATTTGGGATGTGAGCGACCAGCATAACGTACAGCGGATGCGCACTACACGCGAAGATACGAATCTTGTTTTTACAGACGTCTCTTCGCAAGCAAAATCGTATGTAGCAATAGATATGGGCAATGTGGTAAACATTCCAACAGCTACATTGCTACAAGGTACAGTTCCAAATCAAAACATTCACGGAATTGGTCATATCGATTATCTTATTATTACGCATCCGGATTTTGTAACTGCGGCAAGAGATTTGGCAGAAGCACACCGCGAAATAAACGATTTGCGCGTAGCAGTTGTTACTACCCAGCAGGTTTACAACGAATTTTCGTCGGGAACGCCCGATGCAACTGCTTACCGCTGGGCAGCAAAAATGTTTTACGACCGCGCCGTACAAAGCGGTGTTGAGCCGTTACGATATTTGCTTCTGTTCGGCAAAGGCTCGTTCGATAATCGCGGAATACTTCCGAATTCGGGCTATAATTTAGTCATGACTTATCAGTCGGTTAATTCGTGGGCTGATACAGCGTCTTTCGTTACCGATGCTTATTTCGCTTTAATGGAAGATGGCAAAGGAGCGGCAGGCTGGGTGACCAATACAAGCAACACACTTGATATTGCTGTTGGGCGTTTTCCCGTAACTACGTTGGCAGATGCCTACGGAGTTGTGGATAAAACAATACGCTACATGCGAAACGAAAACAACGGTGGCTGGAAAAATCAGCTGCTTTTTATAGGCGATGATGGTGAAAACAACGTGCACATGAGACAAGCAAACAATCTTGCCGATATGGTTTCTCGTATAAATCCTTCTTATCATGTGAATAAATTAATGTCGGATGCCTTTCAGAAAGTAGTGGATGCCAGTGGCGGACGTTATCCCGATGTAAATAACCGCTTTCAGAATTTACTTCGTTCCGGCTTGCTTTTTGTTAACTTTATGGGACACGGCGGTCCATCGGGTTGGACAAGCGAACAAATTCTCACTTTCAGAGAAATAACAGCTCTTCGGAATAGGCATTTGCCTTTATTCGTATCCGGAACCTGTAATTTTTCGCAATTTGATGATGGATATGTTTCGGGTGGTGAAGAAATTGTCCGCAATCCGCTTGGTGGCGGTATCGGCATTTTTTCTGCTACTCGCATAGTGTTTTCTAATGCAAATTATAATTTGATGCAGAATTTGGTCAGAACACTATTTTCCAATAACATATCCATTGGCAAAGCAATAATGAACGCAAAAAATGCAACTACTACCGTTAGCAGGATTAATACATTGAAACACATCTATTTCGGCTGTCCGGCAGTGCGATTACAACAGCCAAATCAGTACAGCATATTGACAACAAAAATAAACGGAAAAGAAATTGACAGAAATAATGCTTTTGAAATGGATACTTTACGCGCACTCTCGCGTAATACCGTACAAGGGATTATTGCAGATGAAAACGGCGATAGGATAAGCAATTTCAACGGTACGGTGCAAATAATTATACTTGATAAAGAGGAAACCATCACAACGCTTAATAACGATAACGGAGAATGGGCTCCGTTCCGATTCCGCGACCGTCCGAGTACTTTGTTCAGAGGAACAGCAAAGGTCGAAAACGGCGAATTTGAATTTACTTTTATCGTACCGCGTTCTATCAGATACAATTACGGAACAGGACGCATGGTATTCAATGCGTGGAGCAGTGAAAATAATTTTAAAGAAGCACAAGGACATTGCGAGCATTTTTATATCGGCGGAAGCAGTGATGGCATTGTACTTGCAACCGAAGGACCAAGAGTTAGAATGTACTTAAATCATCCCGCGTTTGTTTCGGGCGAAAGAGTAAACGAAACGCCTGTTTTTACGGCGCACGTTTTCGACGAACATGGAATTAACACGTCAAGTCCTGCGCCCGGACACGACATTGTACTCAGGACAGATAATAGATGGTTTATATTGAGCGACCTTTTTCAGACAAAGCTTGGAAGCTATCAAGAAGGAATGGTAAACTTTCAGCTCCCCGAATTGTCGGAAGGACATCATACGCTGATGTTCAGAGTTTGGAATTTGCATAATGTTTCGACGGTTGAGTACTTGGATTTTGAAGTGGTGAGAAATTTAAGACCCGAAATTTTTTCGGTAACCGCTTTCCCAAATCCGGCAAGAGCAGGCGACCAAATACACATAAGGGTAAATCACGATAGGGCAGATGAGATTATCAGTATGACGGTAGATGTGTACGATTTAACCGGCAGGCAAATTTGGACAAGAACGCAAGAAAACTCACCAATAATAACTTGGGATACAGGCGGGCAAATATCGCCGGGCGTGTATATTTACCGAGTGCGCACAATGGACGGCAGACGAATACACTCATCGCAAGCGGGCAGGATAATTATAAGATAATAAAAACCCCTCCAAACCTCCCCACAAGGGAGGCTTTCAAATTCTCTGATGATTTTAAATTAAAGCCTCTGCAATAAGCCTCCCTTGCGGGGAGGTTTGGAGGGGCTTTTTACATTTCATAAAACAGCGAAACTCCCGGTCCTAATGGCAATCCGAACAAAATCCAGATAATCAACATCGCTGTCCAAGCTATGAAAAAAGCTATCGAAAACGGCAGCATCGCGGCTACAATCGTTCCGATACCTGCATTTTTATCATACTTTTGATAATAAACAATTATCAGCGCAAAGAAACTCATCATAGGCGAAATGATATTGGTAATGCTGTCGCCAACGCGGAAAACGGCTTGCGAAAGTTCGGGCGAATATCCCAGCAGCATAAAAATCGGCACAAAAATCGGCGCCATAATTGCCCATTTTGCCGAAGCGCTTCCCATAAGAAAATTTGTGAATGCGGTAAATATTATAAAAAGAATTACCAAAACAATCAAAAAAATCTGGGGAGGTAATTCTAAATGAGTATTGGCATCTTGCAAAAATTCGGCACCGTTTATAGCAAGCAATAATCCGAGATTACTCCAACGAAACCACGCCACGAATTGCGCCGCAAAAAATACCAAAACAAGATAGGTCGCAAGCATTTTCATACTGTCGTTCATTCCGAGAATAACATCTCCGGGTTTCTTGAATTTGCCAACCGTAAAACCGTAAACTACTCCAAGAGAAAGAGTTATCAAAAACAATAATCCGACTATTCCTACCAAAGCAGGCGAGTTGAGCAAACCGGTGTATGCTATCGTTCCGTCTTCTAATTCAACCGGTCCGCGTAAAATTCCATTTTCGGGAATTAATCCAATTAACAAAAGCGCAAACCAAGCCAAGAAAAGTAATCCGGTATTGCGTAAACCCTTTTTTTCTAAAGCGGTTGGTTGTGCAATTTCCTCGCGCGGTACGTCGCCCGTATATTTTCCCAAACGCGGCTCTACCCATTTTACGGTTACTATCGTGCCGACAATCGCAATCATAAAAGTAGAAATCGCCATAAAATAGTAGTTCGCCGTTGGCAGAACAATATATTCGGGGTCGAGAATTTGCGCTGCTTCAGTTGAAAGTCCTGCCAAAAGCGGGTCGAGGCTATTAATAAAAATATTAGCACTGAAACCGCCGCTCACGCCTGCAAACGCCGCTGACATTCCTGCAATCGGATGTCTGCCCAACGCGTGGAAAATCACGCCTGCCAGCGGAATAACCAAAACATATCCCAAATCGCCCGCCACATTCGAAATTACTGCCGTGAAAACTACCATAAACGTAATGAGTCGAGCAGGTGTTTTTACCAACATCGCGTTGATTGCGGCGCGCACCAATCCGCTGGTTTCTGTAATGCCGATTCCAATCATCGCCACCATCACCACGCCGAGCGGTGCAAAACTTGTATAATTCGTTACCATTCCAAGCAGAATGCGGTGAAGTCCATCGCGCGACATCAAATTAGCAACATCAATTTGTTCGCCTGTGGCAGGATGCGTTCCGTGCCAGCCGAGAAGCGAGCCAATAGCAGAAAGTACAAGCACCATAAGTGCAAAAATTCCGAATAATAAAGCCGGGTGAGGCAAAGCATTTCCTCCTTTTTCTACATAGTAGAAAAAACCTTTTTTTGATTTTGCAGTTGTTTCGTTCATTTGTTTTTCAAATTCTTTTATATATCTTTTTCTAATAAAATCCACAGTTCGTAATCTTGGTCTAAACCGTTTGGATAACGCTCAAAATGCGGATAAGCATTGTCGCCATTTGTTGCTCTGTATCCTGTTTTTGGTTTGTCCTCGTATATTTTTTCGTAAAAATCTATCCACGCTTGCAATGTGTCGTTGTTATTTTTTGGAAATTTAGCACAAGCATATAATCCCGCGGGAATTGTTTTGGTTTCAAAGCCGTTTGCTTCGCCTGCAACTTCTTGACTGAGCAAATAGAAAAAATTTTCGCCAACGCCTGTAAGCCAAGTTGCACAATAAAATTCGTTCGGATTTTTTGCGTACTTGCTCAACAATTCCATTTTTCCGTCACGAAAATCGTCAAACAGTATTTTTCTGTCTTTGTTGTTGTTCTCGTATTGCGTTTCTATGGAAATTCCGCCAACGGTAATTTCCTCTCTTTCAATTAATTTGTAATCCATTTTCTTTTTTCTTTAATTAATTCGGACTAACTTGCGCACCCATTTCATAAAACATCGAAACGCCCGGTCCTAATGGCAATTCAAGAAAAATCCAAACGATAAGCAATAATGTCCAGCCAATAAATAAGGCAATAGAGTAGGGCATCATCGTTGCGATAATTGTTCCGATACCGGCTTTTTTATCGTATTTTTGGAAATAAACAATCACTAATGCAAAATAAGCCATCATCGGCGTAATGATATTGGTAATGCTGTCGCCCACGCGAAACACGGCTTGCGAAAGTTCCGGCGAATAACCCAAAAGCATAAAAATAGGAATAAATATCGGTCCCATAATTGCCCATTTTGCCGAAGCACTGCCCATAAAAAGATTGATAAATCCTGTGAACAATATAAAAAGAATAAACAAAGGAATCCAGTGTAAATTAACTTCTTGCAAGAAAGTTGCTCCGTTAATCGCAA
>Ga0131853_10008132_pt1 | contig 19085 bp, 13 predicted proteins | sample TergutLab28metaG_FD_92764 | JGI IMG/M metagenome (GOLD analysis project Ga0131853, IMG submission 92764) | Labiotermes labralis P1 segment gut microbial communities from Petit-Saut dam, French Guiana - Lab288 P1 (version 2) (version 2) | ecosystem: Host-associated > Arthropoda: Insects >...
AACAAGAGCCGGCAGGCGGGCGAGGCCCACAACCCCCCCCAATTTTCCGGGGGGGGTGCCGGGGGGCTTTTCCTCTCCCCCCCCCCCCCCCGTGTACTAACCCTTTGTACATGCATTTGTATTACGCCCACAGACTGTGTATCACAGAAATGCCTGTGGCGTGTACTTTAGCAAATTTCTGCGTATTCGTGATACAGAATTGTTGAGTCCGATGGGTACTGACAAAAACGACCTAATTCTTATTGCTAACAAAGGATGGTATTACAGCATACGGAATCATTAAGGTACACAAGTCAGATTTACCGCCTGAACAAACTTGCTCGTGTGTTTACTACATACACTGATCAGTGTCTTTTCGGAACATAACAGTTCCTCAGCTAACCAAGAGATTCCCGGCATTTTATATAATCCGCCACTGGACCCTGTACACATGAATCCAGTCCACGCTGTCCCATCCTATTTCTTTCAGATCCATTTTAACATTATCCCTCTATCTATGGCCAGATTTCCTAAGCGCCTTCCCTCAAGCTGTCCACTAAACCCTGTACACACGCATCTCTCCCCCGTCCATGCCGTGTGCCGCACCCATTCCATATTTCTTGATTTCATCGCACTGATCATACCTAGCAATGAATCATGCAGTATTTGGTGAAAGGCTCGACACAGAATCCGCAGCAGGTTGTGTTTTCTCTCTTATGACAATTCCGTCTGATAAGCCATAACACCACATGTGATTGGGCTACATGCAACACCAAGTGCTGATGCCAGAGTATGCACGCTGACACCCGACATCTCGGGAATGCGGTGTGAAAAGGACTAGGCGTGAGTGGTCGTGTACACACCGCTTGGAACCTCCTGCAGTGAACTTGACACAAGAAGGCGTTCTTAGACGTGCATCAGCATATTCCGAACTCCGAATGTAAAACTGACATATGTCCCATAATAAAACGGCTCACGTCCTCATCCGTCTTTTTGGATGGTCTACACATTCAAACGCCGGGGTCAAGTTAAAGGCTCGGGCGATCAAGCCGTTAGCTCTTCCCGTAATAGTAAGAGTTTCTGGGATCCTCCCATACCTTACCCGATGATTTCATTGACTTCTACATTGAATTTGAGGCAGTACGAAATCAGAATTTAATCCAACACCGAGGTTACCAGCGGAATTTTACTGCTACATCTCGTACAACTCGTGGATTTAAAGCAGAAACAGTGAACTTCCTCACTTCGTTCCCACTTGTTCGCAATCAGCTGATGCGACCGCCGCCATGTTCTTGCTCTCTAACCAGCAGACGTTCACTCTCACATGTATACGGAAACTTCGTACTCTGAGAGGTCTCGCAGTTCCGGTGCTCTCAAGAGAGATCGCAGAGAGCCCGCTAGCCATGATTTACTCTCACGTCTAAACGTCGTCGCTAGATGCTCTCGAGAGGACTCGCGAAAGTTTACTCTCACGTGTAACCCCGCCCTTACACCTAATCGTAGGCGTAATTTAAACTTCCATTTAACCAACGACAAGGTAGCGTATACGTCTTCCTTGAGTTCTGCAGTTACTCAACTGACTTACAAAATTCTCTGCTGTTATAATACAGAGAGGTCTGTTGAAAACCGAACTCAGACATACGGCAAGCGTAACGGTCTTACATTTACTCATATAATGTGTAACTTACAGATATGTAAGAGCAGTTCTTGGAAATGACCCCCTTCAACCCTCAAACTTGCTGGACACGTGATGAACAGATTATTAAATACCGTTTGAAGTTCTTGTCCAGAAACTGCCACTGTAACGGCACCTGCATGATTCACTCACCGTCAGTCCTATCGTCGCGCGGACAGTAAATTGCATCACCTCAGACACACAGTTCAGTGAATCTGCCGTCCGTAAAGACGTGTGCAGCACAATGTCACGTACATTTATTTTGTTCGTCAGCATGCAGTAAAATTTAGAACAAAGGATCTTCATTGTGGAAACCTGTATAAGGATGAAATCGTATAAGAAGTGTCTTCATATATTTAAAATATAGTTTTTGGTGTTTCAGTTTTTTTAATCAACCATGTCTGAAGCTCGCCAATCAACTCTGTTCTGAACAAACCGAACTGACTTCATGGTTTAACTATACTTATTTTGTTTATATTTCAAAGATACAGATTGCACATACAGTGTTCTGATGGCAGTGGTTATATACAAGCCGTCAATTGGGATATAAAGCCATTTAGTTTGGTAAATGGATATCACCACTTCGGAGAACATACTGGTTCCATCTGCCCTTAAGATATCCATATCATTTCGTTCTCATGAAACACTGGTATCCACCCGGCAGACTGCAATATTATTCGAAGATCTCAATGCGAAAACATGTAATTAAGAACATTCGAGGTGGAGTTATTAATTACACTTGTCGAATGTACGTTTCTATACAGTTCAATAATAAAACTTAAAGAGTTTACAGTGGCTTGATCACGTTCACCGGCCATCAATTCTCAGTATGGTAAACAGCATTCAGCATATGTGCACCCACAGCAGGGTTGTGTAATTACGAATCTGCTCTCAAACTGCAGAGAGGTGTCCTACCTTGCTCACCAGTACAGTTAGACTGCAGCCTTCAGAGATGTGACGCTATCCAGTTCACCTCCGTCAGAAACCCAAATGTCGCGGAAGTTGATTTTTTGCGTCGTGACAGTGGCGTTTTTGTGTGAAACGTCAGTACAGCCAGAATGGCTGCGCCTGTAGACTGTCTATATTATGTCACAAATTATTTATTATCTGTGGTTCAATGAACGATGCTGTCAGCATCTCACTGTCGACCTCTTCATGGCCTAATTTGAAGTACAGTCCCGCATGAAGGAACTGAGGCAACCCACAGAAACCTCAATCGTCATGGCCGGTCTCGCTGTCGAATTTGAAAGCGGTACCTCCCGAATACCAAGCATAAGCGCTATCCAATGCCACGCTATCTTCGAATGCCAAGATGTTAAGTGCCTCTAGGTCTGAGCAACGCATTGGTCACGAAGCTTCTTATAACATGTGTGGCAGCGAAGTCACATAATCTGCGTCATACAGTTATTTAAGACCATCCCGACAGATGCAATGCAGTGCTTTCGTTCTTGGTTTTCTTGCGTGCAGGAATATCGCTCAGAACGCACACGAGCTTCCATAACCAACGAACATCGCCAGTCTCACTACGGTTGCAGCGTCAGTCCGTTCCTTATGTAAGTTTACAGTTTATTCATGTAAGTTTACAGTTTATTTAACGTACCTATATTAAAATCTCGTCATATAACGTTGCATAAAGAATATTTATAACTGTTTAATCCGCAAGGATACGGAGTGAAAAGCCAGTAGCATATCTGGATCTGCTACCGCTTCAGCATAAAATAGCTGGATTGAGTGATGAGCAACATCAAGATCCTGAGCCCCGACATCCGTTCTTCTGGCCGACCTCCGAAGTGGTTATGTCAACCAACGCATCACTACGCTACGTCCCTATCCATATTAGCATCAAAGCTTATTCCAGAAGCTGAATTCCAGGTTTAGGCTACAAAAATGCTGAAAATTGGGTGGTTTTCAAGCTAAGGTCCTCGACAGTCATTTGTAGAGTTTGTGTTTTCTAGAGGTTCTGTAAATGCCTAACCTTGTACACCGGTTCCTATGAAAACAACGCACATAAATTTTAAAAAAATCAGTACAAAACTGTTAATGACAATTAAATAATAAACTTGCATCCACGAGTTCCGTAAAATACGCGGATTTCTTTACCAGTTTGAGCGAATACTAATTTCTTATCGCATTCATTAATCTGGTAGTAACAGAAGATCATCCGTTCCTACGCGGTCTCCTCTTACATTGCTGTAATCAATCCACACAAACCAGCGTAAACCACAGTTTTATCCTGTCACGACTTAAGGAAGAATAATGGTTGTTACTCTCCAGTATCTATATTTATCCCCAACATCTGTTCCATGGTTTCCTTCATCTGCGATAAATCAATAGACCTTGAAAATTACCAATTACTTTCACACGGATCGGAAGTGTTACAACTGTAAATTTAAATCCACACCGCCTTACGTCTTCGTGGTATGTTGCTTAGCAACGGGAATAAATTTACAGTTAATTTTTTTAACTGTTTACACGTTTAACCCTTTACACGCCGAGTTAAATCCCATCTGCCATTTGCAGGCATTATTAGGAGCTCACCATATTCTCCACGTTAGCAGGATAAGAGTTAAAGCACAGTGATTACTGCACTAAATTTCTGTTAAAAATCATCCTATTTTTTTAATCAGTGTATTTGTGTTTAGCACGATTCTTGGAACTAAGGATTATTTCTCTAAAAAGCATTAAGTTAATTATTTTCCTTCCGGGCAGCGTGCATTCTGTGAGAGGTAAAGCCAGTTTTTTGTATAAAAATCACATAAATTTCAAGCCTCAATAGTATTAACATCCGTTCTTAAATTGGTGTTAAAATGTCTCCTATAGAAACAAAAGACATAAATCATAAATCGTTTTTCGTATCACACCACAATAGATGTGTCTCAGGGGATGACACAGCACGGCTACGAGGTGACAGCTGCTTGATTAAATACGACGCGAATTTCTGTGGGTCTTGCGGCATATCTGTGTATAGCCACCGCAACAAGTAAAGAAGCTAAAGTAACAGGTATTTAGAACATATGTCAATTGATTTTGAAGTGCACGGAAGCAGAAAAGAACACGTACTCCCCCACTGTCAGCCATTATGATCGCATGTTCTAGTACCACTTCTATGCCCCAAGTTTCTTATCAAGTCTGCTCCGGGGCAGGAGAAGCCTTTGAGTGGCTCCATTGTCGATGTATTAGCTGCAGGATCACAGAGGAAACAAAAACACAAGACAACTTGTTGTGGATCCCGTTTATTGTGCTTCACAAGTTCGAATAAGCGAGTCTGTTTCTCTTTGTTACAAGAGTCAAGAAGTGGAAGATTTGGGGCTCCACCTTACAGAACACGCAAATATTTGATGGGTGCCCATATTTTAAACATTCTTTTTTTCAGGTAAAGAGTAAAGTAAAGTGCGCCCTTCTGCAGGCACAGAGGCTCTGTACGGCCCCTACGGGGTGTAGAGGCATAGCTCTACTCTTTCTTGACCATGGCACTAGAAGGGAGTGAGGGGTCAGCGTCACGCCCCGACCGCTCTTTACCCCCGGGAAAGACCCGGTACCCATTATACAGGAGGCTGGGTGGGTCCCAAGGCCGGTCTGGAAAGGTGCGGAAAATCTCGCCCCCACCGCGATTCGATCCCCGGACCGTCCAGCCCGTAGCCTGTCGCTATACCGACTACGCTACCCGGCCTACCTTTTTTTTTTTAGGTGCATTCGAAAAATTTCAAAAAGCGACCATCAGTTTCGTCATAGTTATCTGTCCGTCCTGGCGTCCAACTGGAACAACTCGATTCCCAACAGAAGTATTTTTCACGAAATTTGATGTTCGGGTGAGTTTCGCAAAACCTGTCGAGCAAATTCAAGTTTTAATAAAATATGGCACGAACAACGAGTGCTTTACATGAATATCTATGCACATTTTTTATCATATCGCCCTAAATTCTCCTTATGATAAGAAATGTTTCAGACAAAAGTTGTAGAGAAAATCAAAACAGTTTTCACGTTCAATACTTTTTTTTCCCGAACATCGTGCCTTTCTGAGATAATGTGAAAAATGTAGTAGAGCCGAACAGATCACAGGTGACTCTATGGCACCTGCGCACACACACACACACAACACACACACTCACACACACACACAACACACACACTCATACACACACACAAAACACACACACTCACAACACACACACACACACAACACACACACACACACAACACACACACACACCACATACACACACACACACACACACACATAATATGTAATACTTATTGCCCCTTTTTCCACCGCAACAATGATAACACAAACGCTCCTCGGTGGGACGCTATGTGTACATTGCCGGTCTGTGTTCTACTTTCCGTCCTTTAGCTGACTAGATCAGCGACATATGTAGCGTGTGACATGCTGTGAAGAGCCCCGAAAGTTCTGTATCAAATACTACTCTTATTAGTGGTTTTCTTACAATCAATAGATTATTTAACTGCGGTACATGAAATTACCATAATAGATGCAACAGTTGACACCAAGATAAGGTAGGTCACCATGCTGAGGATTAAGACGGCGCCTCAAATGGAAAATGGCTGCGAATATTTTTATAAACGGGTGGAGTACACCTGACAGAGTGCCGTAGCTGCTCTAGCGCGGGAAGTTGTGCGAAGTATTCTGACTATCTGACTGCATGCAAGCTATTGCGTTATGAACTGTCAGAGTCTAGGATTGAAAAACTTTATGTACAGCAACAACGAAACATCGATAGGGCAAGTGAATCAAGAAAGACGAGAAGGGAGTTCTGTGTGGCACACTTGGCAGAAATGAAAAATATCTGCAGAGTTTTGATCGGTAATCGTCAGGGTAAAAAAATTTTTTGCTCCCGTACCAGAGCCATCTGTGTAGGATTTTTGGTGAACAAAGCGGCAATGGGACAGGTTTTTCTTCGAGTACTTCCGTTTTTCCTGTCGTTCTCATTCCACCATTGCTCAATATTCATTCATCTGTCACTCGAGAGCAAGACAATTGCCGCATTAGTGGAAGTACGAGGACAGCCTGCATTCACAGGCATGCACCCCCACAATATGCAGAGATAATTCAAACCGACTGCCTATCGGTAGGCAACCCATGTCACGAAATGTTTTCATGAACAAGTGTGTTCAGCAATCGGCATGAGATTTTGCAGGCATTGATGAGGGCTGATATTCCACGCAAGTGCATCTGTATTAATCAAACGTTTCCTGATAGTGTACTGATTTCGTTGCACTAGCCACGCTTTCCAAGTCCTCATTTTGAACATGCAGAGACCTTCATCGGTGGAACAGTAAAAGGCAAGCGTACACGTAGGCACTGTGCATGAAAACTACAAAACAGTATTTGAAGCGAAGAGGCACAGCTCCACGAATTTGTAGGTCGATGGAGCTGAGTCTCACTCCCCCTTCGGTTAACTCTCATGAAAACAATCTCCAGTACCTGCTGCAGCGTTCGACGCATGGAACTGCGAGCCGATCTACGTGTGACAGCGAACAGGGCATCCCTGCTCCGAGAAGGATAAAACCTGTCAACCAATCAGTAACGAGTTACGTTATTTACAGACACACATTGGCTTTCTCTGTAGGTTATGGCAGCACAATACTTCTAATTCAGCGTTTTGAAAGTGTCGTTAAAGGTCAGGTCGCGACCTTTAGTTGCTGGGCCGCGGCACCCATTTGTCTCTGTGTGGGAGATCCGAAAGTGCGCCGGTTACACTTGCGGCATACGTAGGCCTACACACAACACCATATACTCATCTACTGAGGTAGTCTGCAGTTCGTATTACAACGTCATGCGCGCAAGCCTATCTTTGCGCCCACTCAACTAAGTGACTGACATTGATAGGTACGAACGTCAAGCCACTGGATTGAAAAACACCAAATCCGAATTGTTTGGTTCCATACTCATTTAACCTACTAATTAACAAAGTAACCTTGTCCCATACTTCACCGTTTAGTAAGTAACACATCTGCTTCGTATTCGGCAGGTGCATGGTTCCAGGTTGAGCCTGAGACCGGCTATCCTTCCTGAGCTTTTGAAGATTTCCCTCGTCTGTCCGGGAGTGAAGTCAGTGCCAAGGTCACGTTGCGACCGATGATCGATCAGTCAACGAGTCTTGGTGTCGAGTCCCAAGTTTCGTCTGTGTGGAATTCTACTCTTTGTTATTCCTGGGGCAGCATTTCTTACGACAGTGTGAGTCTGTCATGAGTTACCGTTCTGATCTGTCGCACTTATTTACACATCTGCATAATTTGTGGTAGGCTATATACGTACAAATACACATAGAGAAGGCATGTATACATATTTTAAATCTTAAAACTACGTAGTGTAAGCAAATATATACGAGGCGGCTTCTCCGTAAGTTCAGGCCTTTGCATAAATGATTTTAGCTTCTGCGACGATATTTTTAGTCTGTTGAATCGCGCTGGAGATTTCTGATGTTATACTTTAAAACTGTCTCCGCCGCGTATTTCCGCATTACTTCCACTTAATTTGTCCTACTGAACCAATTTAAGATACACAGCCTACACAACCTAGAAATGGTCGGTAATAACTTAAGAGTTAATCAACGAACATTCTTTAACAGAACTCGAAAGCCCCATATAATACATAAATAGTACCATTACGGTAGACACTATTTTCAGATGTCAGAACAATAGAAGCTCCACGGTCTAAACACTGCTGTCGGTTGCGTACTTTGATGCATACTGCGTAGTTCAAAGTAAATATCACCTGAAGCACAGGAGAATGTGTTTAACCTATACAGCTGCCGCGTACTTCAGTGCAAGAACGATCTAAGCCCAGATAGAGGGAGTCGACGTCACGCTTCCTCGATTTTAAGTCAAAGAAAATTGTTCCCGGTAAACAAACGCGTTGTGTAGCAGAGATAAGCCAAGCGTGATGGAAATGAGAACAAAGTTTCCTCATACCAAGATAAGAACCTCGGTCTTCCGAACTGTGGACTGTAGTGGCTGGGCAATTCCGCCATTGTCTTAATGTGGTGAAGCCTCCGAAAACTAAACAAATGTCAAAGTGCTGCTCTGTGCATTGCTCGTACAACATCTGAAGCAGCACTACTTTTTTTTAAGATGCCGAGGCTTCGACCGCTTTTCCTTCTGACAATAGCAGTATTAAGATATAGATGATTTGTACAGCATTTGCGGAAGGATTCTGACAGAGGAAAAACACAAACTCGGAGAAACTTCCGTCCCAGTGCCACTGCGTCCACCACACATCTCGCATGGATCGACTCGGTATAGAAATCAGCCTCCACGGTGACACACCGGCGACCAAGAGCCAGAGCCACGGTACGGCGCCACATTATATACAATATCCAGTTCGTACCGCCACACAGAACACAGTGAATCTATAGAAGGAAGTAAAGGTTGTGAATTGCATGAATCACAGAAACACAAATACAGTGTACAGCGGGTAAAGTGCAGGGTTCTAGAGGTAAAAATGCTGTCACCTACCGTCTTCGAAGGGTGAATAACAGGCTACGTATTCCAAGCCCACTGACAGAATCCCACTACTCACAAAGTAACAGGTAAAATTTCATCACACACAAACTACCGTCGTCGCCGTCATCGTCACCACCATCTTAAGTCTCGTCAACAACAACAAGAACAACTTCATACGCGTAAAGGAAACCAACTTCATGCACCCTTTATCCTCAATTTATTTCGTCAATCAACCTCTACATACTAAAACATTAATTAATATACGTCAGCACTACTATTTTATTATATGAGGCTACATGTTTCGACCTTCTAAACGGTCATTTTCAGGCCTTCCAACAGATCCAGTCAACAGATGCTATGTACACGTTGGGATCCCAATAAGTTTACATCTGTAAAATACATAAAATCAGCAGGTCAGTTACCTAGGTAACTGACCTGCAGCATCTCTTGACTCAATCTGTTAGACGGCCTGAAGATGGCCGTTTGAAAGGTCCAAACATGTAGCCTCGTGTAATAAAATAGTTGTGCTGACGTATATTAATTAATGTTTTAGTATATTCCTAGCACATCGTGATGTCTTCCATCAACCTCTATATGTTTCGGGCATATTTGTAGCCCATCATCAGGAGGTATACTGTATATATACAACAGTTGGTACGTGTTGTGCTTTTTAGTTGGCTGTCTGTTGTCCGAGTTGGGATCCACATGCCCGAAACATGTAGAGATTGATTGACGAAATAAACTGAAGATAAACAGTGCATCAAGTTGATTTTCATTACACGGATGTATCGAGATGCACAGTCAGCAAAACATAAAAAAAAACACATCGTATTTTAGAACTATTAGTACTGTCGAATAAAGTGCGACACTGAACACAAGTGAGTTCAGCGATATCGAATTCAACAAATAAAGTAATCGAAGGAGTAAATGACCCTTTCCCGTCCATGACTGGTCCACACAAATGAAACAATATGCGGTACCTTAATGATCTGTTATAAACGTTTTCTGTTAACTTGGACAGTAGCAGGGTGTAAAGTTGTGACCTGAACTGAAGTTGACGGTCGGTGTCAGCTGTTGTGCACAAGGCAATAAACTTTCGGGCGGCGAGATGACTTTCTCACAGCGGTGATGTTGAACAGTAGTCTTTGTAACGCCGTATCGACTGGTAAATAATTACCGACGTTTCGAGGTATCGAAGTATCTTCATCTGCGTGGTCAAGCAGACACTTCCACGAGTGCCTAACAAGGCGTAACATCCCAGAATGCTTGAATCTTCAACCTTGGGATTCCACACAAAGGGAAAAAAAGTTCTGACTAGAAGATGGACCATTAGCTACTCATAAAGTGCCTTACTGCATGCAGTTCGATACCTTTATCTGCTATTCAATACATCATCCCATGGCGCACGGATAACCCCGCTGCTCTTTCATTTACATACCGTTCGTCTGGCCTCTCCTGCAGATCAATACCCCGGTCAGAATATTGGGACCCCGTCTCCAACGTGCCTCCTCTTCTCTTTCCGTAATGTATACCTGAGCCCGGAAAGGAAGCAACCCTTGTTGTGCCAGTAACCGGCCTGCCTCTTTGTTGTATTCAGGCAGGATAAAATGAAACACTGAAGAGATGAATCGAACAGGATCAGAATTATTCGAGTACCACTCTGTAAATCTCAAGCAAAATATGACCAATCTATCTATCGGCTTCTGTCCAGTAAAGCATTAGTGCCTAACAGAATCAACACTAAAATAAATACAGACCTGTTTGGTGTATATTTCACGCATACAGGTTTCTTTGACATGACGTGTTAGGTGTACTTTATACACAGTGCACTAACCCAGTAAAGACACGCTATTGGGTTGACGTCTTACATCTCCGGAACTACTAGAACAGGGCTGCCGCACTTCAGGCACGCATGCCCAAAATGGCACGCGGAAAGATTTCATTGGCACGCGGCATTCACCTTTGTCCGAATTTCTTTATTTTTTGACCAGACCAGCCTCTCCATAGTATGAAGAACATGTGCATATACACATACCTGACTGCGTGGATATTGTATATGAATTACCGTTGTTACCAAATAATACTTTTACACAAATCGGGAGTGGTGCAAATTGTTTTCGGATATTTATCATTGGAATGCCGGCCTGGCGGTGACTGGACGACCAAGTGACATTGGACAAAACGTTTTACAGCCTTCTTTTCAAAGAGTAATCATCAGCAGCAGCCCCAGTTACTTTCACATCTTCTTCCGTATCGCATTCCTCGAGGAGGCCTTTATTAGAAATACAATTATTATACTACACATTAATTATAATATGCATTAATAATGATAATAATGCAATAATTAATAATAGTGGAAGAACCAAAGACCTTATTTTGCTCTTCAAAATTACCATGGGCACGCGAAAGAATTTCCACAAAACTCTATAGAAAGTCTGGGCACGCGCCCACAAAATTGTTCGCCAGCCCTGTACTGCACGGTTTTACATGAAATTATTACTATCTGGTTCTCTCTAGAATGTGTAGAAAAGGGTTTAACGTGTGATATTTTGAGATATTCGCTTCTATGCTGCGTAAAGCAGCGCAGATTGGAAGTTTCCTGCCGACGTTAGGGGACATTCTATCGGTATCATCTTCAAGGGTCAAGCAATGTTGCTTGACTCTTTAGTTTCGAATACGACTGAATGACATTTTATGCTAAGTTGCTAATCATTTCCTAATAAGAGCGGAGAGAGGAATAAAACGTCAGTCTACTATGTGCCGAGACATCAGGGGCGCGACGGATACCGAATTGGTTTCTGGCTGAAATAAACAGACGTGTGTTTTTGTCTAGCAAGACAGAAACCGGAAACAGATCACCTAAAGCTTATCAAGCGGCAATGGTAAAGTCGCTCCCGTCCCTAAGCACAAAGCTATAAAGGTGTAGTGGGAGAATGGATATAAACTTCCGTTTGTTTCTGTTCTGTAGTCTGCTCTGATCGGCTTTAGAATTTCACTGCCAAAACCCTTTGTGAAAAAATTAAATGCACACTTTCGATGTTTTGAATGCGTAAGTATAACTCACAGAACATATTGACATGTTTCTCACCTTCAGATCTCACAGCCCTGTTACAGTAAGTTATCGTTTAACACGTAATACTAAAAACCATTGACTGAATTGCAATACAATCTTACATTTTAAGATTCTGAATTGCATTAACATACTCTGGGAGGCCATATTTTGATCCAACTTTCTGTACAGATTAATACAACACTACAAGCAATAGCGTCACGTTTGTTTCACTCACAGCCAATAAACTGGAATATTTATCAGTATGGATCAAAATTATGATGGTCACTATTTACAGATTTAATAAAATTCTGATAATTCGCTTAAAGTTCATGACGATGGATTTCCGTCTGCCCTGAGGGTTCCAGAAGGTTGAGACTCCCAGCTTTCAATACAATCGGCACACGAAGGTGGTAAGGTCAGTCCTAAGCGCCAGCCGCCTTAACCCCCCTCACCCCCGGGAAATATTCCTGATACTCATTTCTGTTAGAAGCTGAATCGGCGGGAAGGATTACGTCAATGGAAAATTCCAAAGACACCATAGAGAATCGAACCCGCTACCTTCCGGCTTGTAACACTGTGCCTCAACCAACAGCACCACCCTGTGCCCTTTATTTTGGCATACAGATAACTGAATTCTTAACATCACAAATAATTGTCAATCCATTTTGCCAGCAGGTAGACCTACATGCAGAAATACTTTTAACATTCTCCCAAATTCCCTATCATAGTTGTTCCAGTGGGCTTATTTCTGTAAATTAGACAGCTAGTGCAGATAATTTATTCATTTCTAATTCAACGGCATCGAACGACCTACATTTAAAAGTGTTATTTTGTTTCTTTTCCCATTAACTACATACTCTTCTACGAACCCTACCTTCTTCCCTTCGCTAATGCCAGACAGGATATCGTAATTTCTTCTTGATTTATTACGACCACACCCGAGAACTTTATTCGGAAACAGTCTTCTATATTTCTGAGCATAAAGCTCGTGTAAATTCAATGCCCTTCCCATCTTTTCGCTCATAAATATAGGTTTTATAATTCACAGTATGATGCGAGATAAAGAGTGTTTACTCGTGCAACTAAATGTCCTACTTGCGTCCCGCGACAGCAAACGGCCAGGTCGCGCTCTCAGGTCACAAGCAGGGGTCAAACAAAACTGAACCAGATTTCTGTGCAGTCCGAGCCACATTAAGTTTACAGAGAGAAAGAAAGGGCGTTAATTTGGAGAGGTAAAAAGGCAAAGTTCGCCCTGGAGCAGGCTATGAAGACCCACAGAGTGAGTAGAGTTATATTTTTTCTTTAAACTCAGCGCTAGATGGCGGTGAGGTCAACTCCACGCCCCGCCCACTTTATCCCTGGGAAAGGGAACACGTACCCATCGTACAGGTGGTTGAGTGGGCCCCAGGGCCGGTCTGGACGGGTGCGAAAAATCTCGCCCACACCGGGATTCAATCCTCGGACCGTTCAGCCCGTAGCGAGTCGCTGCACCGACTACGCTATTCCGGTCTAATGTATTGGACAGGTAGAGGGCAAGAAAAATATCGGAGACTGTTACCGACCGCACGTACTTAACACAACATACAGAAGTGTCAGTGCCACTGACAACTAAGGCAGCAAAACGTGTATGACTGTGTTCCAATTGGAGGCGTTGCTGCTGACGGACAGAAAGATACATGGTCATCATGTGTACCACATATTCTGCCTGTCACCAGCCTCTGTAATGCTAGCATAATTTAAACGTGCTGTAGGCTGCACCCAGCTTCCTCAGGGTTTCTTGGGAATAAGCAACGGTGCACTGTGTGTAGTGAATGGCTCAATGCGATGATGCCACATGTGCACAGAATGACGAGGAGGCCTTTGCCAGCACTTGAGCTGTTAACTAACGCTGACAGCACAGTGTCTAAGAGCAGATTATGTAGCAATTCTCGTGATATAAGAAAGGGAAAATTACTGAAGTAAGGACTGTTCAATTCCCATGCTCTGAATCGCGGTAGATTCATTCGACAAAAAGTCTAACTATACTTAGGTTACGGGAGGATATGGAATGCTTACGGGCCGACAACTACCAAAGTAACAACGGCGCACAATTGGAATTTGTGTCAGACAAATTGAACGTAATGTGAATTTGACGTAGTGGTAATTCTCAACATCAAATGGAAAATACACTGTACTATTATTAATTTATAATATCTGCTAACCTCGTCACGTATATAGAAGCTTTTAAATTAAGATGACCGTTCTTCCTGGAGGTTCTTTTAAAATCTTCTTTATTTCGCTACTGGATGGTTTGACTTTTGGGAGCCGTCATGTCAAGTACGCATGCTCCTGTGTTGGACAAGCAAAATTAATTCAAGAAATGTTTAATTTGGGCCACTATTTGCAGCTACTCTATGTTTGTTCTCCAGTTTCCAACATACAGACACAGCTCGTCTCAGTGCAACTGTTTACATTGCCTGAACGATGAGATTTGATAGGGGTTTTCATGTAGATTTCAAAGGGCGGGTTAAAAGGGACAAGTTTGTAAATACTTAAATTCCCGAAGCAATCGATGTGCAAATAAACTACCCGTCCTTTACTAACTTCTGGCTAGTACAAACAACGTTACCTTTTTCAAAAAGGCTAATGCGAAAACTCATACTTCGCAAATGAAACGTTTTTCTATTTTTGTGACGCAAGTACCGCGCGTCTTGCACAGTTTATTATCCATAACAACAAATGCACAACATATAAATATAAATAAATATATATATATAAAACAATATTTTATATACCGCAAGTACTAACGATGTGTAAAATATTATTAATATATATGGAGTGCAATTGTTGCTTTGGATAATAAATTAAGAAACACGATTCTTTCACTGCTGTGGTTGAGGTATATACCGACGGAAATATCAAAATGGATTAAAGAAAACGTGTATGTCAAGCGTATTTGAAACTGCTACTAAGCAGTCGCTTTTATCGACTAAAAAAATATTGAAAGTCTTCTTCAAATCCAATCCCGGCCACGTATCCGCCCAAAACACCAAGCAACATACACGTCTAACACATGTAATCTGCATTTCATCTCGACAAATGCCATTCTACGATGACGTATTGCGATGTCAGCAGTAGGTTCTACTCACTGCGAAGGCATATGTTAAAACCTTAGTTACTCGGGATTACAGTTAATCACTATGACGTCTTGATTTACGCTCTATGGTACGAAGCACCAGCTGTTACAAAAAAAATTAAGGTGGTTGTCACCCGTGTGCTTGAGGCATCGCCCTTTTTCCTGTGGAAATTTGCAGAACTGCTGGGTGGATTGCTACGCCAAGGATTAGAAACACCAATAACTTTTTTTTTGGCACTGTGACATCAATTCTTGGTTTGACATCGTGAGGTTATGGAAGGTTTTACAGGAAACATCATGCGATTTCGAACTGCAGAGTGAAGAGTCAAAGTTCCTACCGTCACGTCGGACCTACCCATGACGACCTGGCCTGCTGTATGGCTGCGCCCTCTAGAAATGTCGTTTATGACTACTGTGTTTGATTACGTGCAGACCTACAGATGTAGCGCGTCAATATATGTACACTACAACAAAAAGTCCAATTGGAATTAGTGCTGGATAAATTCGCGCTTAGACAGGTTTCTCTCCGAGAAATGAAGATTCCCCTGTCAATTTTCATTTCACAGATGGCCAATATACGTAATCATGCTACCACTGACGGTACAGTCTAGATACTTACAGCGTCGCTCAATAAGCCACAAAGAGTAGTGAATGGGGTGACGCACAATCTCACTGGGTAGGTTGCCCGGAATTTAGTTTTGCTTTCTCCATTTCACATTTCAGTGCAGAGATCTTCCCCCCCCCCCCCTATAGAGACTGTTCCTGCAAACGGTTGCCAGACTTCGGGATGCTATTATATGGGTCATTTAAATATATATATACATATATAACACCAAACGTCCAATTATCAACCGTTACATCGCTACAAGCATTTCAGTGTACTGTATCGGTTCTTATGGCCCAGCTTCACACACCCACCTCTGGAAAGCACCTCACACTACTTATGCATGGTATTTGTAAATGCGACATTCGTAGCTCAGTTAACTGCATATCTGCCGCACGCCGGCCGTAACGTAACAGAATGCCTTAATCGGCAATATCCTAGCCGTTGGACTGCTCGTTTCCGTCTAGACGCTTGGCCTGCGAAGTCACCCGATCTCAGGTCCCTTGACTACTTCTTGTAGGGGCTGCACACGATGAACATGGTCTACCAGTAACAATCGCCAGTAAGAGGAAAGCTACTGTATCGGAAATTTGGGTTCGCTGACCGAAGAAAATCAATGACAAAAATATCCCAAAAGAAACGTGTTCTCGATATCTTTTCTGTGGTATTATCTGCACACAATTTACAGTTACAGCCATGTACAAACAGTAAAATCTCTTAGTAGTGCAATGACTGATAAACGAATACGCAGCATTCCAGCATTTTTACGCGAAATGACTCCTATAATAACATTTTGAAATTTGGCAAACTTTTCATGGAAAATCCTGTATAAACGTTGGTTAAAAGTTTCACGGAAACTTCTTTAAAAACGTTCGGCAAAGGTTTCATGGAAAATACTGTACAAAGTTCCCATGTCAAAAACTATACGTTGCACTAGTTTCTTGTTTGCACAAGTCGGTCAGGATTGTCGAATGGAAGTTCAGTGACACGAATAAAATCTCTCGCCCGTACAAACACCAAGCGTAAACTGTAAGTTGTGGTGTTTCAGTGAATGACTGAAAATTACGCCGAAGAATACTCGTTGCAACGTTCACTGTATCTTTCAGTAAACCGGGTACCGTATTTCCACAGTGCTGCAGCTGACATATTCTTTGTCTTGCTCTTCGATGATGCCAGGTCAACATATTATTTATATAGATAGAATTACATGATGAACGGTGACAAGCAGAAACATATTTTAAAAAAAAGATACTCGAAACTTATGTTCGTGCTACATCATACAAATATCAGCATGGTTTAAATATAATTCATTTCAGAGCCAATTGTGACGTCATTGTGCTTGTGACATGTGTTTTAAACCGTTTCAAATCGAATTATCGTTTCAGTATATCTTTATCAATTAACATGAACTAACGCAATCAACATGCATTTTAAAACCCAATACCTTATATGAATTGCATAATTTCTGTGATGTCGTGTTTCGGTTTTGCATAGAACTGATGCAGCAGTTCAGAGAGAAGAGCCCTTCTTGAAAAGTTACCACGCCCTGAGGTAGAAACAGATGCAGGACAAGTCTCAATATAACATTCCAGATATTACTTTGTGGAAAGGGTGGAAGCAACATTTAAGTTCTCTCAGTTTCAAAATATCTATTTCTATAATATCTAGAATTTACGGTTAATTTAATTCACTGAAAACAGCAGCGAGCGTTTACTGTGTAGGGAAGCGAGGTTGAAGAGCTGTGTTGGATTGTGAAAAGAGGCCCACCTGCTGGGTAAGTCCACGTCATTTGCCGGCTAACTGATCACAGAAAGAACGGTCTCAGAATTCCTCCTTTCCTTAAATAAACTTCAGGCTCACTTTCAGCGGCTGTTTTCTTATAATTGTCAAAACATCAAACACAAACAAAAAATTACAATTTCAGCCTTCCGCCGCGGTGCTGGTGAGGTATTCGCTCTTCTGTGTATTTACGCAGTCTTCATTGGTAGTTACATCCCGACGTTTACGGACTACCTATCGGTCCCATCTTCGAGGGTCATGCAGTCCAAGACTCTCTTACGTCGGTAAAAAACTATCATAATAGAAAACCAGACGGGCGAAGACCTCACAGGTTGTGCACCCCTAGATTCGAATAATTCCCAGTTAAGCGAACATGGAAGTTTTCTAATACATCGTGCATGTAACAGCTGAGTAATTGCGTCATGCCTTGTTCACCTAAAAATTACAGTATTTGTAAATGTATAACAACTTGTTCTAAACCAGCAGTAGGCTCGAATTTGCAAGGACTGTAGCAATGCAAACAGGAAATATGTTATGTGCTTTTCAAAGTGCATGGAGTTACAATTTCCTGAAAAACAAACATCAGCATGTCTGTCGCTTAAAGTGATTTTAATGAACAAACCGGTATTTTAAAAAAAAAAACACTTTCGAAGTACAAAAGCAAAATTAATAAAATGACAAAATGTCGCGAATTTCTGTAATTAATATTGCCTATTGTTTTCACGAAACTGCTAAAATGTTGGAAAATTTTTTCTTGCTGAACTTCGAAAATCCTTAATGCCCATAAAAATATGCATTTTTTCAATTTTCAGCGTCACGTTCCTCGTCCACAGTTTCGCACTGTACAGGAAAATGGATCATACGTCCCTCAACATGGGCACGATTTACTCGATAAGATTCCTGTGATCGACAGCACATTCAGGGTAGCAAATATTAAACACGTGTTCTTTGCCCAATCCAACTATTAACAGCAGGAATCTACGGCCAAGATATTAAAGAATGTTAGGCAATATCCGCAATACTTAACGCTTATAATATGGTCGTTCTGTTGTTGTGTCCTTGTTATTCGTAAACAATTGCAATTCCGTACAAACGCACTCACCGCTTTCTGTTGTCTATCCCGTTCAGAACGTCAACTGTTCACCGATCTGTCTGGCTGTCTCCTATTACTTGTACTTCTCTCGTAAACATCGAGATACCGTGTTTCGCATACTTACGGCGCAAAGGGCGAGATATCCTGCTTCCTGAACTCCCCTCGTAAAATCGTAAAATACTAGATGTTTAGATTGACAGATACAAGGTTCGGGCAAATGTGAATTATAATTTGTTCGTAGATCAAAAATGCAGCGCGGTCCGTTGAAAATAGTAATATGCGGAAGGAGGCAGCACTGTTCCAAGGTCATTCGCCAACCTGGTG